>ERZ779866.1-NODE-1-length-275978-cov-8.292219_pt1 | contig 275978 bp, 268 predicted proteins | sample MGYA00511248_ERZ779866 | MGnify/ENA primary metagenome ERZ779866 (study PRJEB29588, sample SAMEA2155758) | human gut metagenome | biome: human gut; feature: human-associated habitat; material: faeces | place: Denmark | collected 2008/2010 ... | reverse complement strand
ATGTATTACCAACTGTCGCTCGTGGCTATCCAGATATGCGTGGTAGGTTTTATCTCTCATAGACTTGTCCTCCTTACACTTTCATTATATTTATAATCTCGTCTAAATTCCAATGTGCAAAGGCTTGTCCGTTTATGCCACATCAGGAACAGCAACACATATATTGATAGTGCGTTTTTCGCCACGCTGAATAACCGCAGGGTGTTCCGCAAAGTCAAACTGATTGTTTATGCCATACCTTACAACCTTATCCGTGGTACGGAAGGTATGTAACCGAAAGCCGTAAAAATGCGGATTTTCAGCGTTTTTCAGGATATGGAACATTTCTGATGCTTCTGTAGGTACAGAAGAACTGGCACATCTTGAAATGGTATGCACCATAGTCCACCAGCTTACAAGAAACATGACCATAGAACAGATCAAAGAAGCAGGTTTTGAAGATTACTTTGTAGACCATACGTCCGGCGTATATCCTCAGGCCGCTTCCGGCACGCCGATGAGTACCGCTACCCTTGCCGTTACAGGTGATGCACTGGCTGATATTTCAGAGGACATGGCTGCGGAACAGAAGGCAAGGCTTACCTATGACAATATCCTGCGCCTTGCAGACGACCCCGATGTCATAGACCCCATACGCTTTCTCCGTGAAAGAGAGATCGTCCACTATCAGCGTTTCGGTGAAGGCCTGCGGCTGATACAGGACCGTCTGAACAGCAAGAATTTCTACTCATTTAATCCTTCCTTTGATTAAGAAGCAGCATACTCTTATACATGAACGCCGGCCACTGACGCCGGCGTTCATGTTTTTAACAGACATATCATCAGTACATGATATTGGCTATATGCACCAGCGGTGCGCAGATTATCAGAACGGCCAAAAATTCAATCATACCTTTTTTTAGGTTTTTCATACGATTACCTCCGTATCTTTCTTTTGAGGTAATTGTACAAAAAGCAAAGTCCCGGATTTGGGACTTTGAAATGTGCAAAGTTTTTTTATCGGATCATATGAGTCCAGCCACAAAAAGGTTCTCTTTCTATGAAAAGAGCGACCTGCTGAGAACCTGCTGACATAAAAAAGTTCTCTATAAGAGAAAAAATCCGCCTGCTGAGAACTGAACCTGAATTTATGTTTCTCTGCATTACGGATATTCTGTATAAAGAGAACTTGAACATACATAAAAAGCCTTTTTAGTTTCTCAGGGGAAGCTTTCGGGCAAGAAATGAGAACATTTTGCTGGCAGAGCGGACAGTGTCATGAAAAATATGCATGATATTGTATACGATGCCCCGTCTCAGGGTCCTTTCCGGCTGTCCCTTACGGATTGCAGTTGCCGCAGGGCTCAAAGCCCTCTGAGATGAGATAATCCCTCGTGCCTTTGAATACCTCTTTGTTTTCTTCTTTCATGGCTTTTACCGAAGGGCAGTCCGGCAAATGGAATTTCATACTGTTTATGTTCAGGACATATTCCTGCGCCTTATGGCTTTGGACACCTGCTCCGGTCTGGCTGTCCTGGGCCTGGCCTCCTGCTCCCGTGCCTGCGGCATCCTCTGAGACCGCATCTTCCGTCCTGTGGCTGTCTCCTGTGGCGTAGTCTATTGTTATCCCAGGCTGTATATTGTAAACAAAGACATTGAAACATATACCGGAACCGGAATCCTCCACGGAAAGGGCTTCCATCCTGACTCCTCTTGCCACCAGTTCGTCGCCCTCATATATCGGCGATACGCGATACAGCACATGGTTGCCTGTTTCTTCTATGTAATCTGCCACCTGATCTTCAAAGGGCAGCATGCCCTCCACATTCATGTATCTGGTGCCCGTGATCAGGTTTTTCTCGTTGGCGTTTTCTCCGGAAAGCTGGTAACCTATGAGGTGACACCTGTTATACAGATATTTATCCGGTATCAGATCGTCGTATCTTACCGTCTGCCAGCCGCTGGGGCGTATCTGCCCTATGCTCTGTCTTTCCCCGTCAGGCATCAGTTCGCGGCCGAGCATGGCGAAAGCCTGGCCGCACCTTCCCAGACTGTCCAGCTCACTGTAGCTTTCAAACACATCCCGTGCCAGGTCTTCATCCGTAAATTCAGGCACATTGCCGTTGAGGACCGTATACGGCGTCTCTCCATCTGCCTGTGCTGCCGGGATATCGCTCTCGTCCATGTATGCACCGTCATAAGATATTCCCTGAGCTGCTGAACAACCGCTGAGGATGACGGTCAGCGCCAGCATCAGCGCCAATATTGAAACTTTCAGACTTATCTTTTCTCTTTCCATTGTACCTCTCCCTTCTTTATATCATTATACACCACGGCGGCAGGGAAAAAAAGAAGAAGCCCCGCCGGCGCTGGCCGGCAGGGCTTCTCCCTTTGATTTGATGTATTAAAAGTCACAGGACTTTTCTGAGAAAATCGCGGGTCCTTTCGCAGACCGGGTTTTCAAATATCTGCTCCGCAGTCCCGCTTTCGACGATCTGGCCATCAGCCATGAAGATGACATCGTCGGCCACCTCTCTGGCAAAGCCCATCTCGTGGGTTACCACCAGCATGGTCATGCCTTCTTCGGCCAGCTTTTTCATAACATCCAGCACCTCGCCTACCATTTCCGGGTCAAGAGCCGATGTGGGCTCGTCGAAGAGTATTATCTCCGGATCCATGGCAAGGGCTCTTGCTATGGCAACCCGCTGTTTCTGCCCGCCCGAAAGGCTGCGTGGATAAGCATCCGCCTTATCGGCAAGACCCACCAGTTTCAGCAGTTCCATGGCCTTTGCTGCAGCCTTGTCTTTGGCGATCCCCTTTACATGGACCGGGGCTATGGTTATGTTGTCAAGGACGGAAAGGTGGCTGAAAAGATTGAAATTCTGGAACACCATCGCCATCCTGGCTCTCATCTGCGCCAGATTTTCCGTCGTCACCCGGACACCATCCACTTCCACTTCTCCAGAATCGGGAGTCTCCAGCATGTTCAGGCAGCGCAGCAGCGTACTCTTTCCAGAGCCGGAAGGCCCTATTATGCAAAGGACCTCTCCATCCTCCACCGTCAGGTCCACACCCTTTACTGCGTGCAGTCCGTTGAATTCCTTATGTATGTCAGTTGCTTTTATCATTTACTCCACCTCTTTCATGCCATATCCCTGGCCAGATGTTTTTCTAAAGCCGCCACACCCTTGGAAAGGGGGAATGTGAGCATCAGATAGACGATGGCAGCTCCGATATAGGCATGAAAAGTCAGAGCGGACGAGGCTGCCCACAGCTGGGCTCCCCTCAGTATCTCCACCACGCCCACAAAGGACAGCACTGCCGTCTCCTTGATGAGAGAGATAAATTCGTTGCCAAAGGACGGTATGACTATCCTGATGGCCTGGGGCAATACGATAAGCCTAGTTATCTGGTGCTTGCTCATGCCCAGTGACTGGGCAGCTTCCACCTGCCCCGGATCCACTGCCTGTATCCCTCCCCTTATGACCTCAGCCATGTAGGCTGCGCTGTTGAGTCCGCAGACCAGCATGGCCGGTATGATGAGGTCAGGCCATGTGAACGATATACCCCACTGTTTGAGCAGGATAGGGATACCGAATGCCATGATCAGCGCCTGGACTATCATCGGCGTTCCTCTGATGACTTCTATGTATATCTTGGATATTATCCTCAGGGGTCCGTTGTCAGATTTTTTCATCAGAGCAAATACCAGTCCCAGCGCAGCGCCCACCGCTACGGCAAACAGGCTCACGCCGAGAGTCACCGGAGCTCCCTTGAGGGATACCCATATTCCGTGTAAAAAGTTTTCCATATCGATCCATCTCGTTTCTGCTCATTTATATTCTTGCTTATTTTTCAGCACGAAAAATATTATACATTATTTTGCATAAAAATGCAACATCTTTTTTGAATTCTTTCGGCCATCCCTGTAGGTTTTGAATTCTTTCGGCCATCCCCCTGCCGGCCATTGTCCGCCCATTCTGAACATCCGCTTTTTCAGACTCACAAAAAAACCCAAAAAACAAAAAAAGTCAAAAGCAAGAGTTTCCGCTGCTCTTGCTTTTGCTCTATTGATGATCACACACCATACTTCTTCCCGAAAATAAAAAATATATGTTATACCGTACAATAGCGATATTGTCTGGGAAGAGTATACATCTTTATTATATACTATCCAAATGACTAAGGCAAGCTAAAGAGTCCCTCCATCTGTTTAAATCTTCTCAGTCTTGTTCCGTCAGGCCGTCCAGTGAAGCAAATCTATAGCCTTGATCCTTCCAGCCCTGTATAAGTTCCTGCAAGATCCGGGCATTGGTCTTTGATGTGCTGTGGAGCAGAACTATGGCTCCAGGGTGTATGCGCCTGTTGAGGATATTGAGCGCATCCTCCCTGACAGGCTGATCGTCCACATACCAGTCAACATATGCAAGGCTCCAGAATACCGTTGTATATCCCATATCACATGCCTGTTTCAGGTTTTCTTCGCTGTACTTGCCCTGAGGAGGCCGGTAATACTTTTTCATTTCCTTGCCTGTCGCTTCTTTATATGCTTCTTCCAGGCCTGCAAGCTCCTTCCTGAAAGATCCCTCATCTTTAATGGCTGCCATGTCCGGATGTGTCATGGTGTGGTTGCCTACTATATGGCCTTCCTGTTCCATGCGGCAGACGATCTGCGGATTATCTTCTATATAATTGCCCACTACAAAAAAAGCCGCCGGCACATCTTCTTCTTTGAGGACATCAAGGATATCCTCTGTATATCCGTTTTCATAGCCTGCATCAAAAGTCAGATAGATCACTTTATCTCCGGCCCTTTTTTCGTCCATATAATAGGCGTTATACCGGCTTAGGAATTCCGATGTGGCATTGCCTGCAGGCGCTTTGCCGTCCTGCTGAAATGACAGTCCCCAGTTTGTCTCTGCCGCAGCGCCTGCAGTTTTTGTTTCTTCATCTGACGATGTGATGATCGTTTGCTGGCCGCCGTTTCCCAGGGCCGCAAAAATGGCTGCCCATACACCTATCCCGATGGCTGCCGCTGCGCACAGGCTTATGATAATGTTCTTCCTCATAAAAAATCACCTCATAAAAGGTTATGAGGTGATCTGTTCAAATATTATAATGTTTTATTGCTTTTAACCTTTCCTACAATGCCTATTATCAGGGCTGCACCGATCCCTGTAAGGACCGATGACACTGTAAGCAGGGCTGAAGCTCCGCTCACATCCAGTATGACGCCTCCCGAAAGGCTGGCAAAGACGGTACCCACCGTCGTCATTACGGTGTACAGCGCCTGACCCTTGACAGCTTCCCCTTTTTCCATTATATCATCTATAAAGCTCACCATTGCCGGAAGGAAGATTCCAAAGGCCGCAGGCTGAAAAAGCTGCGCAATATATATCATGGTCACATTGGTAGCTATTGTGGCGCAGAAAATCTTCAGGAAAAAGCTGACCGCACCTATCTTGAGCAGCGTTTTGCAGGACACCCGCCTGTTGATCCTCTCAAACAGGAACAGCGGAGGGATCTCCAGAAATGCCATGATAGAAAGGATACGGCCCATGTCTTCACTTGTACCTCCCACATTTTCCACCACCTGGAGCATAAAGTTGTTAAAGGCCGCATTGCTGAAGAACAGTCCGACAACACCGAGGCTTACCACGATGAAAAGTTTATTGCGCTTGACAAACTTTGAAAAATTGATCTCTTCCCGGCCGTCATCAATGACTTCGGAAATTTTCAGATCTTCCCCGGCAGCAATTTCACAGGCAGGACATGAATGTACTGGCTCTGTCCGAGAGGCCATGGTTTTGACGCCTCTTGCCTTTTCTTCCTGCTGTCTTATGTAGCACGCTTTTTTAAAATGCTTTCCTGTCATTACCAGGGTCAATATAAGCAATATGAGCACGATGCCGTCGGTAACGGGCAGGACCTGCACGCCCATGCGCTCAGTCAGTGTGCCCAGTACGGCGCAGAGAGCCGAATACGCCAGCGAGCCTACAGCCCGGTTGACTCCGAACTTTATCTGGTGCCCGCTTTCTTCCAGCTTAAACGCCATGGAATTGAAGAGAGGCTGAAGCGCCGTATTCCATGCTACGAGCATTATGAATACCACCGTAAGGGCAGCCGACTCTTTTCGCAGGACGAAGGAAATGAAAGTCAAAATGATCATAAGGGCTGATACCATTTCCGTCAGTCCAAAAAGAGATATTTTTTTTGACCTGTCGGCAATATCGGCCAGGACAGGCTGCAAAAATATGGCAAGTACGCTGCCAACTGCGATTATAAGGCCGATAAAGGAGTTGGAATACCCCCTTCCCAGCAGAAAAGCCGACGCAAAGCTGCCAATTACCGCATAGGACATCCAGTAAAAGGCATGGATCGCGCCATACTCAAGGTTCAATATTTTTTTCATATCTTACTACTAAAATGACTACAGGAATTTTCTCAAATATTTAACAGTCCTTACCATCTGGGATACATAGCTGTTTTCATTGTCGTACCATGCTACCACCCTTACTTCATATATCTTAGTCCCGCACCTTTCTGCCAGTGTCTGGGTGGCGTCAAACAGGGAGCCGTATTCCATTCCTATTATATCGCTGGAAACAAGCTCTTCCTCCGTATAGCCAAAAGACTCACTGGATGCAGCCTTCATGGCAGCGTTTATCCCTTCCACGCTGACAGTCTCTGTATCGTCTTTTAAAGTGGCGTCCAGGATAGTTATGGAGCCTGACGGTACCGGGACTCTCTGGGCAGAGCCTATAAGCTTTCCGGCCAGCTCCGGTATGACAAGGCCTATGGCTTTGGCTGCTCCCGTACTGTTTGGCACTATATTGATGGCCCCCGCCCTGGCTCTTCTTAGATCTCCTTTTCTGTGGGGTCCATCAAGTATCATCTGGTCTCCAGTATAGGCATGTATCGTCGTCATGAATCCTGTCCTGAGCTCCCTGTATTCGTTAAGCACCTTGGCCATCGGCGCAAGGCAGTTAGTCGTGCATGAGGCTGTAGATATAACATCGTCCGCTTCTGTCAGTATATGGTGGTTGGTCCCGTAAACGATCGTCGGCAGGTCGTTTCCGGCCGGAGCTGAGATCACTACTTTTTTGGCTCCGGCTTTAATATGTGCGGATGCCTTTTCCTTGGAAGCAAAGAAACCTGTACATTCCAGGACTATATCTATTCCCATGTCTTTCCACGGCAGACTGGCCGGGTCTTTTTCGGAAAGGATCCTGATCTTTTTTCCGTCAACTGTGATGGAACTGTCATCGTTTGTCACAGTGTGGCCCTTATAACTGCCCTGTACGCTGTCATATTTGAGCAGATGCGCCAGCATCCTCGGCTCTGTGAGATCGTTGACAGCGACGATCTCAATGGAATCGTCAGCAAAAAGCTGCCTGAACGCAAGCCGTCCTATCCTTCCGAATCCGTTTATAGCGATTTTTGTCATTGAAAGCACCTCCGTTTAGTCATTATATGGTTTACCCGTCATAGGGTTATAATATCTTTTCCAGTTCCTCAATATCTTTATCAGTGGTAGCCCAGCTTGTTGCAAACCTTACCACCGTGCGGCCGCCGTCAAGTTTTTCCCAGAAGCTGAACCCGACTTTTTCCTGAAGCTTGTCCATCTTGTGATCCTCCAAGATTATGAACTGCTGGTTCGTAGGTGACTTGAGGAAAAACTCATATCCGGCCGATTCAAAGGCATTTATCAGCTTTTCTGCCTTGTCTATGGCGTTCCTGCTGACCTTCATATACAGATCGTCGGTAAACAATGCATCAAACTGTACGCCCAGCACCCTGCCTTTGGCAAGAAGCGCACCGTGCTGTTTTATCATCGTCTCCATGTGAGCAGGAGCATTTCCCTTTGTAAACACCAGAGCCTCACCGCACAGAGCGCCAACCTTTGTACCTCCTATGTAAAACACATCGCACAGGCAGGCTATATCCTCCAGGGTAACATCTGCCTGGCGGCTGGCAAGGCCATATCCCAGCCTTGCACCGTCAAGATAAAGGGGTATCTTGTGGGAACGGCATATTCCGGATATCTTTGTCAGTTCCTCCTTTGTGTACAGTGTGCCGTATTCAGTGGGATGGGAAATATAAACCATGCCTGGGAACACCATATGTTCATGATTTCCGTCCCCGTAAAAATCCCCGATATACCTATCCAGCTCTCCTGCGTCTATCTTGCCTTGATGGTTGGGCAGAGTAAGGACCTTATGTCCCGAATACTCTATAGCCCCCGCCTCATGGGTGCCTATGTGGGCCGTATCGGCTCCTATCACGCCCTCGTAAGGCTTTGTCATCACAGAGACGGCGATCTGGTTGGTCTGGGTGCCGCCGGAAAGAAAATATACTTCAGCGCCAGGACATCCGCAGGCTTTTCTGATCTTGTCTGCGGCTCTGCGTGAATACATATCACAGCCGTACCCGGACTGGGGATCAAGATTGGTCTGTATCAGGCTTTCAAGTATCTTGGGATGAGCTCCCATTATATAATCTGACTCAAAAGAAAGCATTTTACCCCTCCCTTGCTTTTATATCATGCTATAAATATATCACATTTCAGAAAAATAAAATAGTTTATGAGCAAAATATTATACGCTGTTTTTCATCAAGTTCAAACAGGGTCAGGGCCGCTCTGTTCATGTTTTCCTCACTGAACCTTACACAGGTTACGGCACTGTTTTCATATGTCTTGTAATAATACGCTCCTCTGGCCGTATCTATACAACACGAATAAGTTGTTATATCGCATTTTCCCTCACTTGTGACAACGCTGCCGCGGACCATCGCCACCGCATCAAGAATATGAAAAAACTGAGTGACCGAGCTGACAGGATCTTCGCCGCATACCGAATTGGCCTTGCAGAAATATGCTTTGGCAAATCTGGATGCCGGAGACCAGTCTCCCGGAAGCCCCACAGCGCCAAATCCCTGCCCCTGCGGTCTCACACCATCCCTTAAAGGCGGATTGGCTGCAGTCAGGTTCAGGAAGTGGCTCATGTTAGCTTCGTGAAAAGGAAATGGCGGGTTGTTGGTCAGGACACCAAAACCATTATCGTAGATCTCTGTTCCATCTTTAGTCTGTTCAAGCACCAGACAACGATTTCTGTCACTTATCATCCAGTGCAGGTCAGTCAGCGGCATTTCCTGTGAAAAGCTTATATCTGTCAGGTTGATCCGTGACAGGTCATCCTCTGCTTCGTCAACAGACCCGTAATTGCCCAAAAGCCACGGTATCAGTTCAAAAGGAGCGATGTTTATCCTGCCCTCTTTCGGGCGGTTATAGGACGCATTTCCGGGGAAGTACAGCCCTGCTATGCAAAGGCCCTTTTCATTGGCTGCTTCAGCATACAGAGGGTAATCTCCTGCCACTGCCGCCATCCCTATCATGGCATATCTTGTCCTGAAATCAGGCTCGCTCCTGAGTTTAAATCCATAATCCCGCGGCGTTATCACAACCTTTTCACCGAACCTGTATTCCAGATCAAGGTTGCGTCCGAAATAAAAATCTTTATTCTTAAGTTCAATACATGTGCACATTTTACTTTCCCCCTTCTGCACCTTGTTATTGTCAATACCGTATCCTGCGTTCAAATTTTTCCCTGACTTTTCCCAGTTCTTCCTCAAATCTCCGCTGGTCCTGCCTTGCTTTTGCCACCGCTTTCTTCCATTTTTCTTCATCAAATGTCAGTCTGTCCTTTTGAGCGGTCCTCAGATCACGCATGACCTTTCTGGTATCTTTCCTTGCCTGTCTGAACCTTTCTTTTGCAGCCTTCCATTCCTTCATCATAGCCTCAGGTCTGGCCTGGAGATCAGGATAAGCCTGGTGGATACGGCGTATCAGTATGTTCCTGTCTTTGAGCATTTCATGGACTTGTATGCTGATCTCCTCAGTGCTGTCTCCTGACTGGGCATCTATGGTCTTTTTCACTATGCCCATCAGGAAGTTGGATACCGCATAATCAACGGCGATAACAACGGCTATCATGACAGCAAGGATCTTCAGGGTGCCTGGCTGTATCTTTCCTGCCGTCTCAAAGAACCACGGGTCTATGATATGGACTATGACCACAGAACCCAATCCAAAAAGTATCAGATTCCCTATCCACACCCTTCCGTTAAGGTTCATGGGCTTTTGGCTGTAATCCCACCAGCGGGCGTGGAATAGCTTTTCCATATACCAGCTGGCAAAATACTCCATAGCACCGCATATCACAAAACCGGCGAGAAAAGTCTCCCACACCGAACCATGGCGCATGAAGAATCCCCCTACCAATATGGTGACAGTCACTACACCCCATCCGTATATGGGGCAGTAAGGGCCTATAAGGAAGCCTCTGTTGATAAACCGGCGAAACTGTATATATTTTAGTATTACTTCCATCAGCCAGCCTAAACATGAAAATATGAAAAATTCAAGTATCAGTATGTAAATTGTCGTACTCAATCCAAACATCCCCCCCGTCTGCCTGATAGGCATCATATGAAAACAAGAGACTCTATCATCTCATCACCGGTTTCCTGCCACTGTTCCCTGAGCTCTTCCGTACAGTTGAAGCTTATGGCGGTCATCTTGCCGTCCTCAGAAAAGAATGCCATATTATTGTATATCTCTCCATCGGCAGCCTGACTGATAAATCTCATATTGGCCACCGTATGTCCATCCACCTGGTATTCCTCAGAGGACAGGATGCGGCATCCCATGCTTTCCATCATATTGTCCATATGGTTTCTGAACGGACCTACCTGGCTTTCGGACATTTCTGCACCCGAAATGCTGACGGCAAGGTTTACCGTTGCATTATCGTTGGAAAAGACAATATCAGGCACATCCCCGCTGTATTTTTTGTTTTTCAGGGAATCCTCCAGCAATGTAAAGCTTTCCGGCACTTTCACGCTGAAATTCTTATCGGCTATGCTTATGTATTCCATATCCACCGATATTTCCCCGCTTCGATCATCTCCTGCATAATGTACAGCGACCATCCCTGTCAGCACAAGGACTGCCGCCAGTACCACCATGACCACTATGGCAGTAGTATTTTTATTCTTTACCATTTTTGCCTCCTGTCTCTATTCATGCAAAGTCGTATCTTCTCTGCTGCTTGCCAGAAAACGGCGCATTACTGCCATGAGCCATGTAAACACGACTATGCCTTTGGCACAGCTTGATATGGTTATGCTCCACCATATGCCGTCAAGGCCCAGTACCGTGGCAGAAAGCAATACTGCCATAGGTATCCTTGCCAGATTTCCCAGGATGCCGGATATGGCCGGCGGCAGCGGCCTGCCCAGTCCCTGGAAGGCTCCGGCCGAAGTGATCTCTATGCACATGAGTATCTGGGAAAATCCCATTACCCTCAGATAAGACACTCCGATCTCAATGACATTTCCTTCTGAAACGAATATCCTCATCAGCGGAGCCGGGAATACTATCAGCACGATAGATGTGAACAGGCTCCATATCATCATTATCCCTATGGCCGTAGAAAATCCCTTTTTGATCCTGTCTGTCCTTCCGGCTCCGAAGTTCTGGGCAAAGAAGGCGTTTATGGCGCTTCCGAACCCCTCTGCCGTGGTAAAGGAAATGGATTCTATCTGGCTCCCTACCTTCTGGGCCGCTATGGCCGCATCTCCCCAGGCAGCCACAAGCCTGGCTATGACCATGGACAGGAAAGAGAAGAATATGCTCTGCAGAGCAACAGGAAGGCCTATGCGGGCAACATCTTTCCATGCGTTCCACTGGCTTTTGGTCAGCAGGTGTACATTGGGGAATAAAAATGTATCTTTCTTTCCGGCGGCTATGAACATGGCACACACCATGCCCTGCGCAAGTATGGTAGCCAGAGCGGCTCCTGCAACTCCCATCTGCGGAAACGGCCCCACGCCGAATATGAACAGCGGATCCAGTATGGCATTGGCAACAAGGCCCACGGATGTGGAACGGAGGACCGTGGTGCTGGCTCCCATTGCGGTGAAAAGTCCGGTATATATCTGGCTGGTAAATGTAAAAACATATCCTAAGGCCACGATGAACAGATAGCTGCGGGCGTCGGCTATGACATCAGGGCTGTTAAGCTTGAAGAATCCTATAAGAGGACCGTTGAACAGCAGGCATACAGCAGTAAAAACGGCCATGAGCAGTCCTCCCATATGGAAGGCCGCCTGTGCGTATCCGGCCGCCTGCTCCATGTCTCCTGCTCCTATGGCCTGAGCAGACTTTACCTGACTGCCCATCCGGGGTATTGTGGAAAGTCCCTGAGATATCCACAGATACATTCCGGCGGCGCCTACGGCCGCCACAGCATCAGCCGATACGCGGCCTATCCATATCATGTCGATAATGTTATATGCCATCTGTACCAGTGAAGTCCCCATTATGGGCAAAGTAAGGCGCATGAGTGTTGGGACGATACGCCCGTTGAGAAGATCAACTTTCTGCATCTGATGCATCACCTCCTGCTCTTTTAAGACAGCTTACAGCCTCTATGCGGCCTGTCCACGGGAACATGTCCACAGGGGCAGTCTCCGAAAGTTCATATCCCAATCCTGCAAGCTCTCTTATGTCCCTTGCCATGGTCGCCGGATCACATGATACATATACTATCCTTTTTACTCCGGCTGAAGCCACTGCCTGGAGAAGTTCAGGGCGGCAGCCTGCCCTTGGCGGATCCAATATAGCCACATCAGCTTCTGCGTTCAGTTTTGGCAGTTCTTCCTCAGCCTTTCCGCAGATATATACTGCATTTACTATGCCGTTTATCACGGCATTACGGTTTGCATCTATGACAGCTTCCCTGACGGCTTCGATCCCGATGACTTTTCCCCCTTGCTGCCCATGTCCGGCTTTTTTCCTCATGTGATCTGCGCAGAAAAGGCCTATGGTGCCTACTCCGCAATATATGTCCAGCACTGTCTCATTTCCCCTCAGATCTGCATATTCCAGCACTTTTTCATATAGTTTCACCATCTGGACCGGATTCACCTGATAAAACGACTGGGGCGATATTTCAAGATCCAGTCCTCCGACATGCTCAAGTATCACATGTTTTCCGGCTGCGACTTTCCACTCGCTTCCAAATATCTCGGAGCCCTTGCCTTTCTTGATGTTCAATACAACGCTTTCAAGGCTGTATACCGTCCCGTTTTCTGCCGGTCCAAGGCCTGCTATGGCATCATCCAGCATTTGTACCAGTTTAGCCATGCCAGGTATCCCCTTTCCGTTTATGACAAGTATCACCATTACCTCTCCCGTCCCGAAAGCGGTCTTTACGACCATATGGCGCATGAGGCCCTTATCCCACCGTTCATCATATGAAGTTAAATTATCTTCTTTCATAAACTGCCTTACAGCCTGCGCTGCTGCCATGACAGGCGCCGCCTGCAGCATGCAGTCTGTACAGTCAGTGACATCATGGCTCCTGGCTTTATAAAAGCCTATCCTCGGCTCATGTACCGGACAGATCATACCTCCTTTTTTTGTCAAAAGGCCTCCGGTGCTGACAGGCATTGATGCTTTATTCCTGTAGCGGAAAGGAGACTCCATCCCTATTACCGGTGTGATATTGGGCTTCTCCATACCGCCAAGGCGCATGAGCTTATCTGATACCTGTTTCCTCTTCAATGCGAGCTGACCCTGGTACTTCATTTTCTGGTATGTACATCCGCCGCACCGGCCTTCGTATGGGCAGACAGGATCTGTCCTGTATGGAGACGGCGCCAGCATTTTTGTCATCCTGCCTATGGCGTAATTTTTTTTGAGTTTTATGAGTTCTGCCGCTATCCTGTCGCCGACCACCGTATCGCTGACAAATACCGCAAGCCCGCATGCCTTTCCGATACCCTGTCCATCGTTTGAAATATCTTCAATGGTGATCTCTACTATATCTCCCTTGTTCATTTTCTCCCGATCATCTCCTTATAGTCTTCCGGCGTGTTTATGTTTACAAGTTTTTCATCATCTATCCTGACGGTTTCATATCCTATCTGTTCTAATATGTCCCTCATCCTGTATGTCCCCGCAAGCAGCATCTGCCTCATCTGAGGCTCTGCCTTTTTGGGATATATGCCTACCAGCGGTTCTGTACCTCTGCTGCCCCTTGCAGTCATGATGATGTCCCGCTGTTTCAGGGTGTTCCACAGCCTTACTGCCGCCATGCGGTCTATCATCGGGCTGTCACACGGTACTACCATCAGCCACCGGCTCCGGCATACCTTCAGGGCCGTCACTATACCTGCTGCCGGGCCCTTTCCTTTCAGTTCCTTTTCGTCAGTCAGCGTTTCAAAGCCTTCAAGAGTCATTTGGTTTCCATAAAAATCCCTGTCATGTGAAAAAAATTTTTCCTCAAAATCTCCCATGGCGGTCCTGATATTCCCCGCAAAAGTCCCGCCTGCCATCGCAAGGCCTGCTTTGTCCCGTCCCATGCGGTGCGAACGGCCTCCAGCCAGTATCAGGAGCCCTATTGATTTTTTTTCAAAAAACTTATCTGTCATATTACATTTTCCTGAATTTATTGTATAATCACAGTGTAACAGATTTAAGAGGTAACGGCAATGAACAAATTAGGTTTTTCGTACAATATGAATACCTGCGCAGCATGCGGTTCCTGCCAGGTTGCATGCAAAGAATCCCACGGTCTTAAACCTGAAGAATTTTTCAGAAGGGTGTCTTTGCTCATGGAGGGTCCCTATTCAGGAAGCTGCAACCACTGTGAAGATCCTGCATGCGTAAAGGCCTGCCCCACAGGCGCAATGTACAGATCGGCAGATGGCACCATACAGCACGATGACGGCAGATGTATAGGATGCGGTTCCTGTATGTGGAACTGTCCTTACGGAGCCATCTCTTTCAGCAAGACAAAGGGTGTGACCCAAAAATGTGACTCCTGTGTCCAAAGGCGCACCCTCGGCCTTGAGCCTTTATGTGTCGCCGCATGTCCCACAGGCAGCCTGAAATTCGGCCCTGTTGAAAATGTGTCCGCTGACATGAGTTTCCTTCCGGATCCGTCTGTAACCCACCCTGTCCTAAATATAACTCCGTCGTCCCGGTATCTGAGGATAAACAGTAATGACGGCGGCATAACGGAGGAAGCAGACAATGAGTAACACATATATCATAGTCGGAGCCGGGATCGCCGGGATCGCCGCAGCCGAAGCCATCAGGAAGATCGACAGCCAGGGTCCGGTTATCATGTTCACCGCTGAACACAATCTCCCGTATTCAAGACCGATGCTCACCAAAACCCCTTTTTACAGTTTTGATCCGGACAAATGGACCATACACAGCCTTGAGTGGTTCGACGCAAACCGCATAGATCTTCATATGGATGAGCCGGTGTCGGCTGTGGATCCAAGCTCAAAGACCGTTACATCTTCCCGTGGAGTTTACCATTATGACAAGCTTATACTGGCAACGGGAGCTGAAAACTTTCTGCCGCCCATAACAGGCATAGACAGCGATATGGTCTTTACCATAAGGCGTGCCGAAGACATATTCGACCTGAAAAAAGTCTGCCGTGCTTCTGCAAAGGCGGTGGTCATCGGAGGCGGCGTCATCGGGCTGGAAACTGCTGTCGAACTATGGCGTTACGGCGCAGGCGTGACAGTCCTTGAAGCTGCTCCGTACCTGATGACAAGACAGATAGACGAAGAAATATCCGGTCTCATACAAAAAAAACTCCAGGGCCAGATAGATGTCTATACCGGCGTTTCCATCAAGGCTGTCGAGGCCCCATCGGCGGCAGACAGCGCCTGCGTGGTCCTCAGCGACGGCAGGTCTTTTCCATGCGACCTGGTCATCGTAGCCTGCGGTGTGCGGGCATGCACATCCATAGTTCCTGGCACCGTAAATGTCCCGCGTGCCATAGACATAGATGACCACTGCCGCACATCAGATCCTTATATTTATGCTGCCGGAGACTGTTCCCAGCATAACGGTATCAACTATGCCCTCTGGTCCCAGTCCATGGCTCAGGGCCGCACAGCCGGCCTCAATGCAGCCGGCGCCGTCAGCCTGCTGGAAGATTTTGACACCTCGCTGGTCATAAACAGCCCTCTGCTCAGCCTGTTTGCTCTTGGCGACCTTGGCAAAGATCCTGATAAAAAATATGAGATAAAATACATTTCTTCTAAAGATGATATGGATACTTTTTTTGTCAACCCTTCCCACGGGGAAAGATTCGAAAAGCTGTTCTACTGCGGCGGCCACCTTGTCGGAGCCGCAATAATAGGCAATCTTTCCCATATGGAAAGCCTGAAAAAAGAAATCCTCGGAAAGGAGACCGCCAGATGACATCAGCCAATCAAACTATCTGCGACAAGTTCATCAGATATCATGCCATGAGAGTGTTCTTTCAGAGTCCGGATAAGTTCAAAGTCTTATGCAGTACTATGGGGCTCAATTTTGATATGGACAGACAGACATACAGCGACATATTCTATGGCACCGATTCCGATATATATGTACCTCTGTGGGCGTCTGTTGCCAAGACCGGTGAAGATGTCCTCCTCAACCATGTGACCCTTGATGTAATAAAGTTTTATAAATCGTACGGCTACGAACCTGTACGCATGGACGGAAATCCGGCGGATTTTGCCGGAGAACAGGTCCGTTTCCTTGAATATCTTGCTGCCTGCGTTCTTAATGGTTCCATGGACCAGAGCAGCGGTGCCAAAGCTATCATGGATTTTGAAGATCTGTTTTTAGTAGATACGCTCCATATGATCGCTTCAGCCATAAGAGATCAATTTGACCGTTCATCCGGGCAGATAAAGTTTGTCCTTGACCTTCTTGAAGATCCTCCAGGAACTGGCATTTATTCTTCTCTGTCCTTCGATCCAGGATCAGCAGACAGTTATTCATGGAAAAAAGGCCGGCTGTCAGTGTCGAGGAACCTCATGTCATCAGTTTTGCCAGCGGTTCTGACTGCGGCAGCAAATGTAAGATGCTGGCTACCGTATGCGAGGGCTGTCTGCTGGCTGTAGAGCCGGATACCAGCGGCACACCCATAAGATTTTCCGGCTGTCCGCGAGGTCAGGCTTATGGCCAGACATTCCTCACTTCCAGACGGCTGCGCTTTCCTATGGAAAGAACCGCCAAAAGAGGTGAGGGCAAATTCCGCCGCATCTCCTGGGAAGAAGCGGTAGAGAAAATAGCTGATGCGACCCGGTCTGCACGCAGAAAATATGGTCCCGGCTCTCGTTTCGTCATCAATGCTTCAGGAGTTTCCTCCGCCGTAAGGGGAGATCAGTTTATGAAAAACCTTTTGGCCTGTGACGGAGGATATCTTGCATTCTATAATTATTACAGCGCAGCCTGCGCAACCTATACGACGCCATATATTTACGGAAAACTGCCGGCCAGCAACCACGAATCCACATATCTGGATTCAAAGCTGATGATCATGTGGGGGTTCAATCCTGCTGACTGTCATTACGGTCTATTGACAAAAGAGTTCTTCATGAAAGCCAGAGAAAATGGCACAAAGGTGATCGTCATCGACCCGCGTATGAGCGATACGGTCCTGACCATGGCAGACAAATGGATCCCCATAAGGCCTTCGTCTGATACGGCTCTGATAGACGCCATGGCCTATGTTATATGGAAAGAAGGGCTTCAGGATCAGGAGTTTATGGACAGGTTCTGCATCGGCTTCGATGAAGATCACATGCCTGACGGCGTTCCGTTCGGCGAAAGTTATCACAGCCATGTTTTCGGAGTCAAAGACGGCATAGAAAAAACTCCCCATTGGGCAGAACAGATCTGCGGCATATCAGCTCATATTATCCACGACCTGGCTGTTGAATATGCCACATCCAAACCTGCGGCTATTTTCCCCGGCTATGCAACACAGCGTACCATGACAGGTGAGCAGGCGTGCTTCGGCTTTGCGGCGCTTTGCTGCATGACAGGCAATGTGGGCGTTTCCGGCGGCAGCACCGGAGTGTTTCACCTCAAAGACGGCCATGACTGCCCATCCATGGCGGCAGCTGAAAATCCATATCCAGGACTTATACCGGTTTTTCAATGGACCAGAGCAATAGACCGGCCCGAAACCATGAATCAGGAGTATACCGGACTGAGAGGGGTTAAAAAGCTGGATTCGGGGATAAAAGTCCTTTACAGTTTAGCAAGCGGCACTGTCATAAACCAGCATTCCAACATAAACAACACCCGCCGCATACTCACAGACAGCGACAAACTGGATCATTTGATCGTATCTGACCTGTTCATGACACCCAGCGCAAAATTCGCCGACATCCTCCTGCCGGGCGCTTCATTTTTTGAATGTGATAATATCCCGGCAACTTGGGGACGCGCCGATTATCTCCTTTACTGCAACCATATAACCTCACCGCTTTTTGAAAGCCGGTTTGAATATTACTGGATCAGAGAAATGGCTTATCTCATGGAACTTGGAAAAGAATTTGACAACGGCAATCCTGATCTTGAAAGCTGGATAAGACAGGCTTACGAAAACTGCCGCCTCGTTGAAAGCGAACTGCCTGATTTTGAAACCTTTAAAAAAGACTCTTATTATGTTTATAAACATCATAAACCAAAAGTGGCATTTGAAGATAACATTAAAAACGGGACGCCTTTCAGCACGCCTTCCGGCAAGATCGAGATCTTCTCCAAGACTCTTTACGATCTGAACCGGCATAAAGAAATACCCGGCAGAGCAGGCTATATTGAATGCACCGAAGGTCCCAAAGACCCTCTACGCAAAAAATATCCTCTCCAGCTTATAGCCTATCATACCAAAAGAAGGTGCCACTCTCAGCATGAGATCAACGCCCTGCTCCGAGAGCTGGATCCTACGGCCCTCTGGATAAATCCTGAAGATGCATCAGCCCGCGGTATCTGCGATGGAGATCTGGTAGAGGCTTTCAATGACCGCGGCGTCATGCGCATAACTGCAAAAGTCACCGAAAGGATAATGCCGGGCGTCATCGCTGTCAGTGAAGGCGGATGGTACAAGGCTGCTCCTGACGGAGCTGACATAGGCGGATGTATAAATGTGCTCACATCTACAGAAAAGGCCACGCCTCTTGCCAACGGCAACCCCCAGCACACAAACCTGGCTGATGTGAGGAAGGCTGCCCGGTAAACTGTTGATCCACCTCATATGGCGTCTATGATATGGCAGGCATGCGGTCTCTGGCAGCGGACGCCATGCCAGAGGCTGGCCCTGGCATGGACAAGGCTGTGCAGAGTCTGCATTTCTCAGCATATTCCCTGAGCCAGCATTGCATCGGCTACTTTTTCAAATCCGGCTATATTGGCTCCCATCACATAGTCTTTTTCATGGCCGTACCGCATGGCTGCGCCGGCCATTTTATGTGTTATATCTGCCATTATGCTCTGCAGCTTGGCATCGACCTGCTCAAAGGTCCAGTTGAGCCTGCCGGAGTTTTGTGACATTTCAAGGGCAGAGGTGGCTACTCCGCCGGCGTTTGCTGCCTTTCCCGGAGCAAAGATCACATTGTTTTCCTGAAAATGCCTTGTGGCTTCAAGGGTAACAGGCATGTTCGCCCCTTCACATACGGCTGTCACGCCGTTTTCCGTAAGCATACGGGCATCGTCAAGGTCCAGCTCGTTTTGGGTTGCACATGGAAAAGCCAGATCAGCCTTTACTGACCATACGCCTATGCCTTCTGTATACCTTGCGCCCGGCCTGTACTTTATATATTCTGTAAGCCGCCTGCGTTCAACTTCTTTTATCTGTTTAAGGACTTTTGTCGATATGCCATCAGGATCATATATCCATCCTTGCGAGTCAGAGCAGGTCAGCACTTTTACGCCCATTTCCTCAGCCTTTTCGATGGCATAGATGGCAACATTGCCTGAGCCTGATACCACTGCTGTCTTTCCGGCAATATCCATCCTGTTTATTTTCAGCAGTTCTCTGGTCAGATATATGAGTCCATATCCGGTAGCTTCTGTCCTTACTTCAGAACCGCTGTAGCTGAGGCTTTTTCCGGTTATCACGCCTTCATATACACCTCTTATCCTCTTGTACTGCCCGAAAAGATAAGCTATCTCCCTCTGTCCTACTCCTATATCTCCGGCAGGCACATCCGTATCTGCCCCTATGTATTTGCATAGTTCGGTCATGAAGCTCTGGCAGAATGCCATGACCTCTCTGTCTGATTTTCCTTTGGGGTCAAAGTCCGAACCGCCTTTGCCTCCTCCTATGGCCAGACCTGTAAGGCTGTTCTTGAATATCTGCTCGAATCCCAGGAATTTGATTATACCCAGGTTGACCGACGGATGAAAGCGCAAGCCTCCTTTGTACGGGCCTATGGCGCTGTTAAACTGCACACGGTAACCTGTGTTTATATGCGCCTGGCCTGTATCGTCAATCCACGATACACGGAATTTTAGCTGCCGCTCAGGTTCCACAAGCCTTTCCAGCAGGGCTTCCCGCCTATAGATCCTCTCGTTCTCTTCCACCACAGGGCGCAGAGAGTCCAGTACCTCTCTTACAGCCTGATGAAATTCCGGTTCCGCAGGATTATTTTCTACTACTGATCTGATGATCTCGTCCACATATGACATATGATCTTTTTCCTCCCTGTTTTTTTGTTAGTACATATGTGTTCTATTTTACACATTTTTTCTGCAAAAAGTTGAGATTTTTGCAAGAATACGGTATACATGTACTTTTTTTAAAACAAGGAACTGTTCATATACCCGTTCCTTCCGGGGCCAGTCAGTGACGGACGGTATGACATGCCGGCTGATCTTGCCTATAGCTTTGAAGCCAGCTCTTCTATCTTTCTCAGCCGACTGTTTATGCCGGATTTTTTGAGGGGCGGGTCGCACATTTCCCCAAGGGCGGCTATGGAAATATCAGGATTTTCCTTTCTGAGTATGGCTGTTTCCCGCAGCTTTTCAGGCAGCCATCCGAGCCCTTTTGTCTGCTCTATCTTTGCGATGGCCTGAACCTGCTTCATGGCTGCCTCCACGATCTTGTCCACATTTGCGTTATCGCAGTTGGCCAGCCGGTTGGCATCGTTCCTGACGGATTTTTCTACAAGTGTGTTTTCAATTATGAGGGAATGGGTATCTGCTCCCATTATCCCCAGCGTATCGCCCACATAGTCGGCCTTTTTCATATAGACCACATATGTCTTGCCCCGCTTATATTCCTTTGCCTGCAAATCGACAAATGAATTTATGAGTTTCCTCAGATCTCTGGCAAAAGCCTCCGTGTGGCACACAAATTCCAGATGATATGCCTTTTCCGGGTCGGACATGGTTCCATTCCCCATAAAAACACCTCTGAGATAAGCCCTCTTGCAGCATTTGCTCTTGACGATACCATCGTAGATCCCGTCGGAAATGTAGTTATTTCCCTCCCGTACCAGCAGTATTCCGGTTTCTCTGAGTATCTGCTCACTCCTGTTATCCGGATCGATGGTTATGCTGTAAGAGTGTTTTTTGCCCACAGAGATGGCTTCTCCTACCGAAAGAGTCGTGTCCACATTGAAATACTCATGTATGAGCGCCTTATAATGCCGGATCACGGCAGGGTCCTCAGATGTGAGGATTATATTGAACTTGCCTCCTCCGGCCAGGCCTATGCTTCCGGCCACTCTGATAAAGCCTGCTATTTCTGCAAGCTGGCAGCATTTTTTTTCCGGCCATACCCTGGAAAGCTCATTTTTTACTTCTGAAGCGAAAGACATTGTCCCCTCCTGCTGTCATTTCCCTGTTATTAAACGAGGCGCCGCTTATGCGACGCCTCTGCTGATCTTCCTATGTATTGAACTATTTGCGAGGAGCCAGTCCAAGGATTTCTCTTGCTTCGTCAGGAGTTGCGATCTCTCTGCCGAGGAGCTTAGCCAGCTCAACTACTTTTTCTACCATTTCTCCGTTGGATTTGGCCAGTACGCCTTTTTCCAGATACAGGTTGTCCTCGAAACCTACTCTTACATGTCCGCCCATGCTGATGGTAGCAGCTGCGATGTGCCAGGCGTTCTTGCCCAGGCCTGTAGCTGTCCAGGTGGAACCTTCAGGAATGGAGCCTACCATGTATACCAGGTCTCTGATGGTAGCTGTCATCTGTACGCCGAGAACGAAATCCCAGTGGATAGGCTTTGTCAGATAGCCTTTCTTGTAGGCAGTCTTCATGGCTGTGTCGATCATACCTTTGTCGAATACTTCACATTCAGGCTTGATGCCTCTTTCCTGAAGGATCTTGGCAAAGTTTATGATGGTGTTGTCAGTGTTGGTGAATACTTCGTCTCCGCCGAAGTTGCAGGTACCGCAGTCAAGAGTGGCCATTTCAGGAGTAGGTACTACTTCTGTGGACTGCAATCTTTCCAGATCGGTCATGCCTACAGCGCCGCCGGTTGAAGGCTGAATAATAACATCAGGACATTCTTTTCTGATAGCGTCGATACATTCCTGGAATCTGCCCTTATCCTGAGTAGGAGTTCCGTCGTCCCATCTTACATGAAGGTGGATCAAAGCTGCGCCTGCATCATAAGCAGCCTTTGCTTCTCTTGCGATTTCTTCTACCGTATAAGGTACATTAGGATTCTGTTCCTTGGTTACTTCCGCGCCGCAGATGCAAGCACTGATGATCAATTTTTCCATTTTTATCTCCTTTATTCTTATTATAGAATTAGTGACCTTAAAATATTATAACACTATAGTTCCCGGTGTTCAAGGGTTACCCGCCAGCCTTCAGCCGTAAAAATTTTATAAAATTCGTTTGCCAGCGCCACCGATCTGTGCTGGCCTCCGGTACAGCCAAATGCTATGGTGAGACTGTATTTTCCTTCTTTGACATAGCATGGCAAAAGCCTTGCTATGATCTCATGGAAACGGTTGACAAACTCTTTGGTTATATCCTGCTTCATCACATACTGGGCGACTTTTTTGTTGTTTCCCGTAAGCTTTTTCAGGCTTGACACATAATACGGGTTTGGGATGAACCTTACATCTATGACCCAGTCGGCCTCAGCCGGCATGCCGTGCTTGTACCCGAAGGACATGAGGTTGAGCACAAAAGATGCTTTCTTGGTCTTGCTGCCGAACAGTTTGTCCAGTTCCGAATTCATCTCAGCTACCTTGAGGCTGGATGTATCTATCACATAATTGGCATGGCTCCGCAGCTCAGCCAGTTCTTCCCGTTCTATCTGGATGGCTTCCCTTGTCATCAGCGACGCCGCCAGAGGATGGGTCCTCCTTGCCTCATTGAAACGGCGTATCAGTGCTTCATCAGAAGCTTCGATGAACAATATCTTAAAATCGATATTTATATCGTCCTCAAGGGATATTATGGTCTCTTTCAGATCTCCGAAAAACTGTCCGCCCCTTATGTCCACAACAAATGCAGCCTTCTGGATCTTTCTCTTGCCTGTCATGGCCAGATCTATAAAGTTCTTGATGAGGGCAGGCGGCATGTTGTCTATACAGTAATATCCCTTGTCCTCAAACCAGTCGGCGGCTTTCGTCTTTCCGGCCCCCGAAAGTCCGGTTATCATTACGACTTCCATATGTATTCCTTTCTATGTTGAAACCTGCGCAGTATCATATCCGTTCTATGTTGTCTATCCTCTCCGGCTCAAGCCCTGCTTCCAGCGCTCTGATGAGCGGCTCTTTAAATTCCCCGACTTTGTCCGGCACATGGGCATCGCTGCCTATGACAAACTTAACATCAAACTTTGCGGCGATCTTTATTTCCTCTGTCGTCAGATGTTTATGCTTTGCGTTTATCTCGATCATTGTCCCGGTATCACAGCATGCTGCGGCTATGTCGTGGATGTCAAACGGCCCCTTGTCCCCCGGATGTGTCAGTATGTCGATCTTGTTTTCATACAGGGCTTTGAGTATCATGTCGGTGTTTTTCACCAGCAGGGACGAGCTGCCGCTGCCAAAGGCACCTGTCCTGCTGTATATATAATTGGGTACCATACCTGCTTTCAGTATCCCGAAGTGATAGCCGGCCAGCAATATGTCCAGCTGCTGTTTGTCTTTTTCTGTTATGTCAAGATACGGCGGCACCCGCAATGTGTTGGCCTCTACACCCAGCAAGACCCTGACCGACGGATATATATCCCTGAGTCTTTGTATCTCAGCTTTCATTTCCGGTATCTTTTCCATCTTCATCCCATAAGTCAGATGTCCCGGCCCATGGTCAGTAATGGCGATGGAACTGAGCCCCTTTGCAGCTGCTGTCTTTACATTGTCCTCTATCGTACCCTTGCCATGTGAATATATGGTGTGTGTATGATGGTCGTATGTCATCCGGTACTGACATGCGGTCTTTTCGTATTTATCCAATTATCCTTACCTCCGGCTGGAGCATTACTCCTTTTTTATCATATACCGTATTTTGGACCAGAGTAATCAGGTCAATTATATCTGTGGCCGTAGCTCCTCCCTTGTTTATGATAAAGCCGCTGTGGAGGGTTGACACCTGGGCGCCGCCTATGGCAACGCCTTTCAGCCCTGCTTCTTCTATGAGCCTGCCTGCGAAATATCCTTCAGGCCTTTTAAAAGTGCTGCCGGCAGATGGATAACTGACGGGCTGCTTGCTGTTTCGCTTTTCATTGAGTTCTTTCATGACCGCTGCGATCCTGCCGCGATCACCCCCGGCCAGTGTGATGACCGCTCCGGAAGCGATATATCCATTTTCCTGCAAAATACTGTGCCTGTAGCCAAATTCCATTTCTTCTGCAGTAAAAGTCTTTATCTCGCTTCCGTCAGGAGATACGGCCCGTACCTCTGTCACTATATCTTTCATCTCACCGCCATATGCCCCGGCGTTCATGAACAGGGCTCCTCCCAGACTGCCCGGTATGCCTGAGGCAAATTCAAAGCCTGTCAGACTCCTGTCCAGGATATTCCGTGCAAGGGATGACAGCAGCACAGACGCACCGCACCGGAGATAAACTTTTTCTCCGTCTTTTCCTCTGTCTCCTCCGGATACTTCCTCTATATAAGAAAATCCGCTGCCCAGGCGTATCACTACGCCCTGGTATCCGCTGTCCCTGAACAGTGTATTGGTCCCGTTCCCCAATATCGTATGAGGTACTCCTGCGTTGCTGACAGCAGAAAGAACTGACAAAAGCTGCTGTTCAGACCCGGCGCATACAACCACGGCCGCCCGGCCTCCGGCCCGGAAAGAGGTATATTTCCCCATCGGGACATTTTCTTCAATTTCAGCTCCTGTATTTATCAGCAGTTCTTTCAGCCCCGCCATTTTTTCCGTCAGATGCGCACGCTTCTCTTCCAAAGATATCCTCCTTGTTGATCTGGTATTTTTCAAAATTTTCATATACTTCTGTCATGGTGGAAAGATTCCTGTCTGCCAGCCTGTTGTTTATCAGTCTGGCAAAATATATGTAGATGACTGCCATGGTAGGCACTCCCAGTATCATCCCCGGCAGCCCGAACAGGCCTCCTCCCACTATGATGGCAAAGAGCACCCAGAAGCTTGCCAGCCTTGTGGTCTTTCCCAATATCTTGGGTGCTATTATGTTGCCGTCGATCTGCTGGAGTATAAGTATCAACAGGGCAAATTTAACGGCAGCCCACGGGTCGATGAACAAAAGCAGCACCCCCGATGGAACTGCTCCGATAAACGGGCCGAAGAAAGGGATCACATCCGTTATCCCCACAACAACGCTTATGAGCAGAGCAAATGGCAGTCCCAATATGCTCATGGCTATAAAGCATAGTATGCCTACCATTATGGAATCTATGATCTTTCCGCTGATAAATCCTCCGAAAGTATCGTGACATATGTCAGCAAATTCAAAGAGCTGGGACGCCCTCCCCGGCGAACACACGGCAAGCACTATTTTTTTTGCCTGGGCCAGAAAGATTTCTTTGCTGTTAAGGACATACAGGCATATTATGAACGCTACCAGCATATCTATCACAGCCCCCACAGTTCCCAGAATGCCTTCGGATATCCTCAGCAGCAATGTTTCTGCTCCCGGCAGCAGGTTATTCTGCCCCCATTCCAGGAACATGGTATAAGCATTTTCCAGCCTCCCTTCTATCAGATCGGCAAGGGCAGGGTTTTCTACTATATTGTTTTCAACCCATGCCGTGATGTTCTCTATATAGGCAGGAGCCTCCCTGACAAGTCCCACAACGCTGTTTATCAGTTCCGGTATTATAAGCATGAAGAATCCGGCAAGAACTATCACCAGCACGGCAAATGATACGAGGCTGGCCACGAACCGGGCCGTCTTGTATCCTCTGACCGGAGTCTTTGACCGGTCTTTCCTGTATCTATAGACAAGTTTGAGGGTTCCGTTATATATCGGGCAAAGCAGATAGGCCATGATGATCCCCAGATAAAACGGTGTCAGTATGTCGTTTATGGTGCCTGCCATATTCCTGACATTGGCTGTGCTGTAAAGCAGATAATAAAGCAGGAGCAGTCCGGCCCCTGCGGCAAAGATACATATGCCCAGTTTTACATATCTGCTTTTTATCCGTTTCTTCTTTTCCATAATCTCTCTCCTGATCAGTCTCTTTTGACAGATTTATAATACCCCAAGTTCAATATCTGGTCAACTGGGTCATGAGCCTCAGCCTTTCAAGCAGGGCCTTTTTGAGAGCTTCGGCGCACTCATCGTTTTTTCCGGTCTTTATGTACCTTTCGATCATCAGGTTGTATTCCTGTTCTTTAAGGTCGAAGGTTATTAGGGGATAACCTTTGCTTATCATATAATAAGCCGCCGCTGACCTGGCTACCAGCCTGTCCTGCTGCCCATACGGAACGATGGCTGCTATCATATCATGTATGGAGGCCGCCATGAGGAAAAACTTTTCACTCTGAGGGTCTATACCGTCAGCCTCTATCAGCATGCCGGCCAGATGTTCCATCATCCCTGGGATTTCTGACGGCAAGGGCGGCGTATAGCTTAGTTCCTGTATTATGGTATTACGCTTCCTGTAGCAGCTTCCCTGCCTGTCATCTGCAGCTCCGTCCATGGCCGAGACGAAAACATATATTTCCTTCAGAAGATTGAGCTCAAGTTCTCTTTTCATCTCCGCCATGCCCCACATTTTGTCGGGAAGCCCGGCTATTTTCTGGACGGCCACATGCTCTCCCACCGACGCATCGCTGCATATCTCTCCGTCGGCCATCGAATCTGCCTGCTGGGGTGTCAGTGATGAACCTTCGAGTTTAAGGTTGGCGTGGAGCCATTCCCGTTCTTCAATATGCCTGAAATAACTTTTGATATCGGGCGTGAACGGCATATGGTTTTTGAGTATGACCATTTTTTTCCTTATCTCTTGCAGCATTTCTGTTTCCTCCGCAGGATGGCTCTTTCTCTTTTATTTTAGCATACAATATTTTCTTTTTCTATGTTATACTATCATTTAGAGCAGATAATTTTGCAGAGAGGAAAACATATGCGCATTTTAGTAGTAAGCGATACCCACGGTGATCTTGAAAGATTTGACCGTGTCCTGTCCAAACTTGAAAAAGAATCCCCTGTGGATATGATCGTCCATTGCGGAGACTGTTATGAGGACGCCTTGAACATAAGGATGTCCTGCGGCATCCCTGTGGCGGCGGTAAAAGGCAACTGTGACCATGAGTTTTCCGAAACCGGTTTCCTGCTGCTTGCCACCGAAGCCGGAGATTTTCTCGTGACCCACGGCCACATGGAAAATGTGGACCAGGACTTGCAGCGTCTTTATTATAAAGCGCTGGAAAACGACTGTATCGGCGCCTTATTCGGACACACCCACAGAGGTGTGTTCACCGAGATCGATGGTGTTTACCTGATGAACCCAGGCAGCCTTTCCCGGCCAAGGGACGGTTCAGGCGGCTCTTTTGGGATCATAGAGACTGATGATGACCAGGTTTGCGGGAAAATATACAGATACAAAGAATTTACAGAAGGGCAGGCCGCCGGCCCATCAGGCGGCCTTAGGCCCAAAAGCGGCCGTCTCAGAAGGCTGCTCAATGACAGTGACAGATTATAATACGGAGGTACAAAATGGACATTAAAAAGCTGATGGTTGCCAATCCGGTCATAAGCAAGATGGCGGCCTGTGAAGAAATTTTCTGGGTCAATCCCCATGCCGGCCAGGACAAGCCTCTGCCATTTGGCAAAGAGGACATGGATGATGCTGAAGCCCGCCTTGCCCGCTTCGCTCCATATATCGCCAAGGCTTTCCCTGAAACCGCCCGCTCCGGAGGTATCATAGAATCCAAGCTGGTGGAGATCCCAAAGATGAAGCTCGCCTTAGAGCATATGTGCGGAAATTTTGACGGAAAGCTTTTCTTGAAATGTGACAGCCACTTGCCGATCTCCGGATCTGTCAAAGCCAGAGGCGGTATCTATGAGGTGCTGAAATTCGCTGAATCCGTAGCATTGTCCCAGGGACTTCTGACTTTGGATGACGATTATTCAAAGCTGGACAGCGACCGTTTCAGAGAACTGTTCAGCCATTACTCTGTGGCTGTGGGTTCCACAGGCAATCTCGGTCTTTCCATCGGCATAATAAGCGCAAAACTTGGATTCAATGTGACCGTTCACATGTCCGCCGATGCACGCCAGTGGAAAAAGGACCTGCTCCGTTCCAAAGGCGCCAATGTCATAGAATATCCTGATGACTACCAGAAAGCAGTTGCCGAAGGCAGAAAAGAGGCCGCTTCTGATCCCATGTGCCATTTCGTAGATGATGAGGGTTCTGCCGACCTGTTCCTGGGATATTCCGTTGCCGCCAAGCGCCTGCTCCCTCAGCTCAAAGAAGCCGGCATAACCGTTGACAAAGATCATCCTCTGTTCGTATATATACCTTGCGGCGTGGGTGGCGCTCCCGGAGGCATCGCTTTCGGCCTTAAAAAAATGCTGGGAAGCAATGTCCACATACTCTTTGCAGAGCCTACTCACGCTCCTTGCATGACCCTGGGCCTGATCACCGGCCTCCATGACGGCATATCCGTCCGCGATATAGGCATAGACGGCAAGACCGACGCCGACGGCCTCGCTGTAGGAAGGCCGTCCAGACTGGTCGGCACCATGATGGATACGCTCCTTGACGGGTGCTATACCATCGGGGATGAAAAGTTATATCCTTTCCTGACGCAGCTTGCTGACAGGGAAAAAATATATATCGAACCATCGTCCTGCGCTTCCTTCACAGGCCCTTCCCTTGCCGCCGCTTCTGAGGAATATATGGAGGCCTTCGGTCTTAAGGACAAAATGGAGAACGCCTCTCACATCATATGGGCTACAGGCGGCAGCATGGTGCCTGACGGTGAAATGAAACTGTATTACGAAAGAGGCAAATAGCATATTGAACTCCCAGGGGTACTGGGATCCCAAAGTTACTGAGATCCCAATGGTACTGAAGCTCCGATGATACTGAAGCTCGATGATACTGAAGCTCCTATGGGCCGCCCAGGTCCTTCACCAAGGTTCCGGCCCGCACCTTACCGTCTCCTCGGAATCTGTCCCGGCTGACATCTTTGCATGGTGCGGCTGACGCTTGTCACGCCTGCTATCTCTATGTGGAACATCTGATGCTTGTCTCACCTGCTATCTTTGCATGGAACATCTGATGCTTGTCTCACCTGCTGTTCCACCAAATCAAATAAAATATCACTTTCAGGGGGAGCGGCTCCCCCTGAAAAGCTTTTTCTTAGGAAATCAGGGGGGCATTTTCGGAGCTGGATCGGGATCTGGGAATATTTTTGACAATTATAGTTGGCATTTTTCCTTTTTTCTGGTTCTTTTTCTCCCCCTGAAACAATCAAAAACCTTGAAATCGGTGGAGTCGTTCCCCCTGAAAAATGAAAAATTACCGGAACCGGGGGAGCGGGTCCCCCTGAAAACAGAGGAAAACCCTTTTTCGGGTGGACATGATACACAAAAGAAAGAGCCTCGCTGTCACTTGTAAGCAAGTGTACAGCGTGGCTCTTTACTTTCTGCAGCTTTAAAGGCACAGCCATGCAGGCCAGCCTTTCGCTTATTCTATTATATTTACAATACCCCTTTTTTCCACATCCTGCGAAGGCTCAGAAGCGGCATACCCCAAGGCGGCAAGGCCATATATCACATGGTCGTCCGGGATTTTCCACTCTCTGAGTATGGCCCTTATCTCCGGCTCATCGCATATGCCTCTCAGCTGGTTTATCCATACAGAACCTATGCCAAGGGAATGGGCAGCCAGGAAGATATTTTCCAGTGCGCATGCATCGTCTTCCATTCCCCACCGGCTTTCTCTCTCATTTGTGGGAATTATGAGCACATCCGGGCTGTAAAAGTCATAACCCTCACGGCCAAGAGCCTTTCCCACAGCGGCGGCTAATCTCTGTATCTTCAGCCTGTCTGTCACCACTGTGAACTGCCATGTCTGCATATTGCAGCCCGATGGCGCATACAGGGCTGTCTTGATTATAAGATCCAGATCCTCCCTTTTAATATGTTCCTCCGTAAAAGAGCGGACGCTCCTGCGCGTAAGCAGATTTCTTATCACTTCGTTCATGACTATCTCCTTAACATTCCTATCAGTTTTTTAGGGCTGAGCACATCTCCTCTGTAAAGGGCCAGAGACTGGTATATCTTTCCGGCCGCCAGCGATGCGATCAATGTCGTTATCAGGATGATCCCAAGGCAGCAGACCGATTTCCACAGTGGAAAACTACCTACCAGTATCTTTGCAGGCGCCACCATTACAGAAGTGAACGGTATCCAATCAAGGAGCTCACTGCCGCTCCCTCCAAATGCCTCATTGCCGTAAAGTGATGCCAGAAAACTTGCTATGAGTACCAGGGTAAATATCAGGTTAGCTGATGACAGATCTTCTGCCTTGCTGGCCATAGCTCCGCCGATTGCCGCCAGAGCGCAGTACAGCAGCATGCCGGCCATCACGATCAGCAATGCCATGATGCAGTTTGCAGGAGTGAACAGCCCTGAAGTCAGTTCTCCGACCATGTCAAACAGCTTCAATATGAACATGTCCGAATCCGGATCCATTGATCTTACGGTCATGGTACCGACGGCAAAGCTTATGACAAGGGCTATTATCCAGCTCATCATCTGGACGATGCCTGTCATGGTTATGGCCAGGAGCTTTCCCAGTACGATAGCTGCCGGCCTTACGCTGATCAGGAAGCTTTCCATCAGCTTTGAACTTTTTTCCATTACAACGCTGTTTGCGACCCCCTGTCCGTATGCCAGAACAAAGAAATACAACACCATTACTATTATAAAGCTGAGGAATATGGAGATCATCATTTCCATAGAATCCTGGGAATCTCCTCCGCCCTCTACTTCTTCCGAGCCATAGTAGCTTGCCGTTCCGCCGTTTGCAACACTCAGCATATCGGCGTAGGCCATCAGCACAGAATCAAATCCCTGAGCGGTCTCCTCAGATATTGTACTGCCTTCCGGTATGACAATGTTCATTGTGTATTCCCTGCCCTGCTGCTTTGTCACTATCAGCAAAGTATCATCAGTTCCTTCGGCAGCTTTGGCGGCCTCATCAAGATCTCTTCCATAATCGGTAACATCCATCTCTAGCCCGGCACCCTGGCTAAGCATTGCAGGAAGGCCCGAAAAGTCTGCCAGTCTGTCGTCACTGAGATCCACCGTATAAATATGGCTTATCTGGGAAAGATCTGCGGCCGCAGCCTGTTCCTGCTGGCTTCCGGTGACAGGAGCAGGATCATTTCCGGACAAGCTTTCAACCGCTATCATTATGATGGCCGGGAGCAGCAGGCACAGCAGTCCTATCATTATGGTGCTGCTCTTATATCCCTTGCTTTTTACATGTTGCTTAAAAGTGAAAGAAAATATTCGGGAAAATCCTCTAAGCTCTTTCTTCATCTATTTTCCCTCCTTTCTTCCAAGGGCCATGGAAAAGATCTTGCCCAGCTTCATCCTGCTCCCCTTGTACATTATCAGGCTGTCATATATCTTTCCTGAAAGCTTGTAGAGCAGGAAGATGCATACTATCTGTATCACCCATGAAAGGATGAGTATTGCAAGCCCTATGTCTCCGGTCACATAATATGTCGGCGCCGCAAAGGCAGAAATAAACGGACAAAGGGACAGTATCACCGCCGGCCCGCTGCCGAAAGGCGCTGCAAACACGGTCACCAGATAACAGGCGAGGATTATCATGGTTGCCGCCATGTTGGCCGACTCCATGTCCTCCATGGTCGAACAGCCTGCTCCGCTCAAGGCGGCTATCAGAGACAGCATGAGACATCCGATCAGAATTGATATGACCACCGCTGCGATCATATCAAAGCCAAGGTTCATGGTCTGTGAAGTTATTCCTGCGTTTTCCAGGATCCGTCCGATGAAAGAAGTATCCATGAACATCCCTGTCACAAAATATGACAGGGCAAAAGCCAGGACTATGGCAATGACCATGATGGCCACGAATGATATCACCGCCAGTATCTTTCCCATTATCATCGCTTCTGACCTGATGCTGACCATGAGTGTCTCCACCAGTTTGGAGGATTTTTCCTCTATGATGGCGCGCACGATGTATGTGCATGAAAAGATGCACACTATCATGACGATTATGGAATAAGCATACTGCAAAGTATATCTCGAATCATAACTTATCTGATCCTGACCCAAAAATTCATCTATGGTCATCACATCGGTCATAAATGTGACTCCCGTTTCTCCATCGCCCATGAACAGGGCCATGACCGGTACGGCTAAGGCCGCTACCGCCACGAGCACAAGAAAGCTGGCCATGTTGGCTTTGTTTTTGAATAGCTGGGTGAGCGTAAAGTTATACACTTTTCCTATTCCGGTAAATGATCCCTGTTTATTCATTGGCTCCACCTGCCACTTCTTCGGTGATCCCGGCAAGCTTATTGGCTTCACTCACTTTTTCCACAAAGATTTCGTGGAGGGACGGCTCTCTCAGATCGAAAGTGATGACCGTGATGCCTGCGTTCATAAGATCGCGCAGCAGGCGGTTTGCCTGTTCTTCTCCTGTTACCTTGATCTGATATTCTCTTTCTTTTTCCGTAACGATGACGGCGCCGGAAGCCTTTATGATGTCCGCAGCCTCCTGTTCTGTTTTAAGATGAAGGTTTACACGGCCGTAACTCTTTTTGATCTCGTTGAGGTTTCCCTGCAATATGGGCTTGGATCTGTTCATTATGGTTATATCAGTACAGAACTCTTCCACAGTTGCCATCTGGTGGCTTGACATTATGAGATATTTGCCTGCTGCTATCTGTTCTCTGATTATCCCCTTGAACAGGTCAGTGTTTACCGGATCCAGTCCGGAAAGAGGTTCGTCAAGTATTATCAGTTCAGGGTCCGAGATAAGAGCTATCATGAACTGGATCTTTTGCTGGTTTCCTTTGGAAAGCTGATCTGCCAGTTTCGGCTTGAACGCCTTTTTTCTGGGGGTCTTTTTGAATTTTTTATTTTCCCCAAGAGCCGGCGCCGCCGAAACCTGAGGATAAAGATATTCCTCTGCCTCCAGCCTTTTTGCCCAATATCTTATCCTTTCCTTTGCCTCGGCCTTTGGTACTCCTCTGAGGCTTGCAAAGTACATCAGCTGATCCATAAGTGTATACTTGGGGTAAAGCCCTCTTTCTTCCGCCAGATAACCCACATTGCAGTTATCTGTGGTAAGCGGCTGTCCGTTCCACAGCACCTCTCCTCCGTCTCTTGTGAGCATGTTAAGCATCATCCTTATGGAAGTGGTCTTGCCGGCCCCGTTTGTGCCCAAAAGGGCATATACGCCCGGTCCTGGCATCTCAAAACTCAGGTCGTCCACGACAACCTTGTCTCCATAGGATTTTTTCAGGTTTTTTACTACCAGACTCATCTTTTTTCTCCCTTTGATCTTTATATCTTTTCAAGCAAAGTCATCAGTTCTGCTCTTCCTCATATATGAAGATGTCCTCTACCTTGGCATCGCACAGTTTGGCTATCCTGAGTGCAAGGGTGACTGACGGGGAATAGTCTCCCCGTTCTATCTGACTGATGGTCTGTCTGGACGCACCGACCATCCTGCCGAAATCCGACTGGTTCAATCCGGTTTTTGCTCGATATTCTTTGAGCTTGTTTCTCAGCGACATATTATCTTGCCTCCTCCGATAGCGAGGAAGTTTAAGGCCCCCCCCCGCAGATTTTGACAACTTTTCTTTTCATTTTGACAATTATATTTGTCAATCATTGATAGTATATCACTTTACTTGATCCGGTGTCAACATCACAGTCTTACTTTTTACACAAGATTTACATTTTAGACAGGGGGACGGCAGGGTTTTGGCTGGGCGCCGGCATGTTGCGGAGCGATGCGCAGAGGGAATCCCTGCTGCAAAAGCTGCCTCCCCGACCATACAAAAAGGCCGCCCCTGCGGGCGGCCTTTGCCAAGCTGGCGCTGACAGAGAGGCTCAAACCTCTGCTGGACTATGATCTTAAACACGGTACTGAACTGGTAAAGACCCTTGAAGTCTATTTCAATAACTGCCGCAATTCCGTCAACACAGCCCGCGACCTGTTCATACACCGCAACACCCTGCTATACAGGCTGGAACAGATCTCAAAGATCCTCGACCTTGACCTTAACAACAACGAACAGGTCCTCATCATCCAGCTTGCCTTAAAAGCTCTCATAATGGTAAAATAAAAACTTGCAATTTCAATGTGTATCGCATATAATATTAGTTGCGAATTTTGTCCCGTCATTTCGGGACTGCTAAATTTTAAAAGTGGGGTGAAAAATCAATGGCAAACATTAAATCCGCAAAGAAAAGAATCAGAGTCATCGACAAAAAGACAGCCAGGAACAAAAGAGTCAAGAACCATCTTAAAGAATCTCTCAAGGCTTTTGACATCGCTTTAGAAGAAGGCAACTTCGATGAAGCATCCGAAAAGCTGAAACTGGCTGAAAAGAAACTGATGCAGGCTGCTTCAAAGCATACTATCTCAAAGAATGCAGCTTCCAGAAAAGTTTCAAGACTGACCAAAAGATTCAACGCCGCGAAAGCAGCAAAATAAGTCTCACCCGTCCCCACCGGCGCATAAGTTAAATGCGCAGCATGAGCAGCAAAAACCATGGATGTGTCTCCCATGGTTTTTATTTTTTTAACTTTTACAGTCTGTTTTTTTATTTTTATTCAAAGTTGCCGTATCATCAGCTTATAAGCTTGCCAACATTTTTCACCGATGGTAAAATAAATGTAAATTCATCTTAACAATCGACAGAGAGGAAGAGAAATGATCGAGATTAAGAACAAAAAAGTGCTTGATTGGGTAAACGAATGTGCAGAACTGACCTGCCCTGATGAGATCATGTGGATAGACGGTTCACAGGAACAGCTTGAAAAACTCCGCAGCGAAGCCTGCGCCACCGGCGAGATGATCAAATTGAACCAGGAAAAGCTGCCGGGCTGTTACTATTACAGGACCGACGCCAAGGATGTGGCAAGAGATGAAAAAAGGACTGTCATATGTACAACATATGAAAAAGATGCAGGTCCTACAAACAACTGGGTACAGAAAGACGAAATGTATGCCAGGATGAGGCCTCTTTTCAAAGATTCCATGAAGGGCCGCACCATGTACGCCATTCCTTTCTCCATGGGAAGAGTCGGCACAGAGTTTTCCAAGATAGGCATTGAACTTACAGACTCAATATATGTTGTGCTCTCCATGCACATCATGACCCATGTGGGAGCCCCTGTAATAGAAGAACTCAACAAGGGAGCTGATTTTGTCAAATGTCTCCATTCCAAAGCGCAGATAGATGCAGAGAAGAAATACATAGCCCACTTCCCTGAGGACAACACCATCTGGAGCATCAACTCCGCATATGGCGGCAATGTTCTTCTGGGCAAGAAATGTCTTGCACTGCGTATCGGTTCATGGCTGGGACGCAAGGAAGGCTGGATGGCCGAGCACATGCTCATAGTATGCATAGAAAATCCAAAGGGAGAGAAGAAATATATTTCCGCTGCTTTCCCAAGCGCCTGCGGCAAGACCAACCTGGCAATGCTGATACCGCCTGACGCGCTCAAGGCAAAGGGCTACAAAGCATATACCATAGGCGATGACATCGCTTGGCTCAGAGTAGGATCTGACGGCCGTCTCTATGCTGTAAACCCTGAAAACGGTTTCTTCGGTGTCGCCCCTGGCACCAACAGCAAGACAAACCGCAACGCTCTGCTCACAACAAAGAAAAATACCATCTACACCAATGTCTGCCGCAATCTTGACGACAATACAGTATGGTGGGAAGGTCTTGACGAACCTGCTCCTGTCAACGGCGAGGACTGGCAGGGCAGACCATGGAACTGCAATACTGCCTCTGAAAAAGGTGCTCATCCAAATTCAAGGTTTACAGCTCCTGCAGAAAACTGTCCTTCAATAGCCCCTGAATTCTTTACGGGAGAAGGCGTCCCTATCAGCGCCATAATCTTCGGAGGCCGCCGCGCAAGCGCCGAACCTCTGATCTGCCAGTCAAGAGACTGGGATCACGGCGTGTTTATGGGTTCAAAGATGTCTTCAGAAACTACCGCCGCCACCACAGGCGCTGTAGGAGTTGTCCGTTATGATCCTATGGCAATGCTGCCGTTCTGCGGTTATCACATGGGAGACTACTTCCAGCATTGGATCGACATGGGCAAGAAACTTACAAACCCGCCTAAGATCTTCAATGTCAACTGGTTCCGCAGGGATGATGAAGGAAACTTTATCTGGCCTGGTTTCGGCGACAATCTGAGAGCTCTCATCTGGGCTCTTGAACGCTGCGATGGCAGCGCAGGCGGTGTCGAAACGCCGCTGGGCACTGTTCCGTCCATAGATGACCTTGACCTTGACGGCCTTGATGTTGATAAGGATAAACTCAAAGATATCCTGACTGTAGACAAGGATGTATGGAAGAAAGAGCTTGACGGCATCAAGACCTGGTATTCCAGATTCGACCATATGCCTCAGGAACTGACAGACTCACTGGCTAAACTTGAAGAAGATTTAAAATAAAACAAAAACTGCAACAGCAAAAGCCGGCGCTTATCAGAGCACCGGCTTTTGGCTTTGCCGTCAGGCCGCAGATAGACCGGCAAGCACAGAATTGAGATGATTTTTCCGTTTCATATACAATCCGGGATCTTACTGTCATCATGTGCGGCCTGCCGACACTGTGGTGACAGCCATTATCTCCTTTTCCCATTCTTCTATTATCTCCTTGTCACATGCAAGTACATAAAAGAATATGCCGCAGTCTTTTTCCTCAAAATACCTGCCGTAGATCCGGCCATGCATCTGTACAGGCGCAAAATCATCCGCTGCATCATATCCCGGTGAGCCGTACTGGATATAGTTCCTGAACCACTCCTGCCTTTGATGAGCTACGCCGTTTACCGTAAGATCAGCGTCTATACGCTGCCACCCATCATATCCGGCCAGCGGATACCTTTTCCCTTTTTCCCCTGAAACAGGCGTTTCAGACCATTTAAACACTTCATACTCCACTTCCATGCCCATATCTCTGAGCACCAGATGAGTCATGTCATATTCCGGAACGAGGACTGCCTGCTGCCTGTCGATCATTCCATTGTCATCAAATCCAAAATCACCGCTGACACAATAAGCCCCGTAAAAAGCATTATAATACCGGGAATCTGTATCATAAATCCGGCTGCAGCCTTTCATCAGGTCAAATTCGGGAAAATTATACATGATGCTGAGCCGTACGGAAGGATCACCGCAAAACCGTCTGAAACCGCTGTCCCCATTAAAAGTCATCACAAAGGGATACCATCCTCCGGCAGAAGGTATCTCTATACTGATGCCCCTATCTGCCATCAGGCTGTCTTTTTCTTCAAAATGACTGTATATGCCCATTGCTCCAAGGCTCAGGCAGTAAGGTGCCAGCGGTGATACGGCAAATATGCCTATCGCCAGCAGGATCAATATCATCTTTTTGGTTTTCTTTTTCATATGCTTTGCAAGTTCTCCCATTGACACGGTTCATCATATGCCGATATAATCATTATAATGGAGGTTATGATATGAATCTATGCGTTTTTGGCGCCAGCAGCGATGATATAGACAGCGATTATATAACTGCAGTCCGCAGACTGGGCCAGGCCATGGCCGCCCGCGGCCATACCCTTATATTCGGAGGCGGCGCTACAGGCCTTATGGGCGCTGTTGTGAACGGAGCCAGTGAATGCAATGGCCATGTGATCGGCATTGCGCCGAGATTTTTTGACAAACCCGGAATCTTATACGACCGCTGCAATGAATTTATATTTACCGACACCATGAGGGAGCGCAAACAGATGATGGAAGAAAAAGCCGATGCGTTTATCATGGTGCCCGGAGGTATCGGCACTTTTGAAGAATTCTTTGAAGTACTTGTCCTGAAGCAACTGGACCAGCTCATAAAGCCCATCGCGGTTTTTAATGTAAAGGGATACTATGACAGCTTCTGCCGTATGATGGATAACGCAGAAAGCCAGGGTTTTATGAGCCATTGGTGCCGCAGCTTATACGGCGTATTTTCAGAAGCCGGAGAGCTTCTTGACTATATTGAAAAAGGAGGCATTTCAGATGAGATTAGCCATCACGGGCAGGCTTGAGCAGTGGCCTGAGCAAAAGCCTTTTGACAAAAGAAAACATGTTCCACTGCAATTCATTGAAATTTCGGACACTCTCGGTGTGACCCTCATACCTGCCCTTTCTCCGGAAAAGACTGCAGATGACATTGCAGGTATCTGCGACGGGCTCATCCTTTCCGGGACCCTCAATGACATACATCCCTCCTATTACGGAGAGGAGCCTGCACCCGGACTGAAATATGAGATTGACGAATATGCAGGCGACAGGTCCCTTATACTGGCTTTTTCTGCGGAAAACAAACCTATACTGGGCATATGCGGCGGGCTCCAGTCCATAAATGTCACCTTTGGAGGTACTCTCCATCAGCACATAGATGGGCATTTTCTCAATGACAGGGGCCACCGGGCCACAGTTTCCGACGGTTCTTTTCTTGCAGAGGTATATGGCGCCGGAGAGATCTGCGTCAATTCTTTTCACCATCAGGTCGTAAAGGATAAGGCGCCCGGCTTTGCCGTGACCGCCGTAAGCAGTGACGGTATCATAGAGGCAATAGAACGGGACAACATCATCGGAGTCCAGTGGCACCCGGAAGCTGCCATGGATATGGATTTTTTCAGGGCTTTTGTCGACAGGTTCATCGTCAAAAAATAACGGGCACACATAGATGCCCGTTTTTTTATGTCTGCTTTGGCAGCATATCACCTGCTGCCCGACAGCAGGTCCTCGACCACACCTTTTGCAATGAGCAGCCCGGCTGCCGCAGGCACAAAGCTAATGGTTGCAGGCGTACCTCTGTATGAAAGTTTAGGCACCTCTTCCGAGTACACGGTCTTGACATGCCCTACGCCGTATCGCCTCAATTCTCTGCGCATGGCCCTTGCCAAAGGGCAGATCCTGGTGTCCCATATATCCGCTATCCTGAATGCCGACGGATCCATCTTGTTGCCTGTGCCCATTGATGAGATCACCGGCACGCCTGATTCTGCCGCCTTGACGATTATGCTGACTTTTGCCTCCACATCATCCACTGCATCCACTATATAATCAAAACCTGAAAAATCAAATTCCCCATTATTTTCCGGCCTGTAAAAGCAATGACGGGGCCTTACCCTGACATCTGGATTTATGTCAAGCATCCTTTCAGCTGCCACATCGGTCTTTGGCCTGCCAATGGTACTGTGCATGGCGATGAGCTGCCTGTTTATATTGGTCACATCCACAATATCCCCGTCAACCAGTTCAAACTCCCCTATACCGGCTCTGACAAGGGCTTCGCAGACATAACTGCCGACTCCTCCTATACCAAATATAAGTATTTTGGATGCGGCAAGCCGGTCAAGCCCGTCATCTCCGATGAGAGCCCTCGTCCTGGTAAATTCTTCACCTTTTATCATCTTCCTCTTTTCTTTCCTTCATCAATATGCCTATGACCGAATATATGGTCTCGCTTCCGTAGCCGAGGCCCATGAGCCTCCTGCCGACTTTTGCCAGAAAGTTTTTATCTGCATATCTGCCGCTTTCTTCATGGTTTTTCAGCATTTTCCTGCCTTCGGACAATGCTCTGTCCTTTTCCGTCATGATCTCCTCAAGAAGCTGCTGGTATTCTTCGTTATCTTCAGAAAGATAGCTGTCAATACTTTCCCTGATAATGCTCCTGTCAACCTTTTTCCTCATGAGTTCCTGCTCTATGCGCCGTCTGCCCCGGCCTTTCAGACAGGCTTCCCGAAAATACATCCGGCAATACCGGACATCATCCACATATCTGTATTCTCTCAGGAATCCGATGGCATCCGCAATATCTGCTTCCTCAAATTCCTTTCGCCGCAGATAATCAGCCACCTGCCCTTCCGTTCTCATGCGCATGGCCACATATCTCAGGGCTGTATTCCTGCATTTCTCAGAATTCATATGTTTCGCCGGCTTTGGCTATGATACAGCCTTCTCCCATCTTTTCCCGGAACATCATGATCGCTTCCATGCCTGTGCAGTGGACAGGAAGCACATATCCTATCTTCATTTCTGCCATAGCCTCTACAACTTCGCGCTTCTTGTGCTCAGGAAGAGAATACAGATGCATTCCGGCTGTAACGCTCCTGATAGGCATGCCGGGATATTCTTCCCTTACCCGATGTAAAATCGCCATGATACCTGTGTGGGCGCAGCCTGAGAACACATGAAGACCGCCGCCCTCTCTGATCACCAGGATCTGCTCGTGGTCCATCGGGTCGGGACGGAATTCTTTCTTATCGGCGTCCACCGGGATGTAGAAATTTTCTGTCATCGGGAACTCGTCCAGCGGTTTTATGTCGCCTATCAAGGCGATATTTTCATCTATCTCGGTCACATGGTCGGTGAATACCAGCCTGTCCGCCAGCCTATCCTTCAGTTCCTGACTCCAGAGGATACCACAGTTGTAGTCATCCATATTACCGTTGTCATCGGTCCCGTAAAATTCCTGAAGAGCGCTGCGATGGATATAGACCGGGGCCTTGCCGTTTATTTCCGCAAAAGCCTCCATTCCGCCTGTGTGATCGTAATGGCCGTGACTGATCACTGCAAGATCGGCTTCCGAAAGGTCTATCCTGAGTTTTTTGGCATTGCGGACAAACATTGACGAAGCGCCCAGGTCAAAAAGGACCTTTTTCTCTCCTGTCTCAATGTAAACGGACAGTCCCCATTCAGCCAGACATTTTGGATTTTCCGTGATATTGTCGGATAAAAAAGTTATCTTCATTTTACCAGTCCTCCCTGATATTTAAAACGGAAACAGGGCCGCCGGTGCAGACGGCGCATTTTATATCTCGCTCTGTTGTTTTCAGTTCCACCGGCACCATCACCACGCCGCCGGGAAGTTCTCCCACCGGTTTTCCATTGCGGATAAAATCCGGACACTCTCCGAAAAAGCCCTCTCCGGTGAATTTTCCGTATGCCTCACGCCTTACCCATATGTCGAAAAAGCCGTCAATGCCCTTTTCGCTTACATATTGCTGTTCTGTCTCCGAAAAAAAACGGCCTGCAAGTTTCTGATAGCTGCACGGCCTGATATACTGGATATCCAAGCCGCAACAAGACCGGCCGACAAGGCAGGCCCATATGTTCCGGCTATGGCTTATATTAAAATATATGTCAGAATCTTTAAAAAAGGGTTTGCCCTTTTCCGTTCTCAAAAGGCTCAGAGCTTCGGCCCTTTCCCGTGGAATGCCGTATGCGGCAACAGCCCTGCACAGGAGGCTGTTGGAAAAACCTGCGTGCCTTTCGGCAGCCGGATCAAAGTCCCTGCGTATGAACAAGTCAAAATCATTTGGCATCTTCGTTTTCTTTCAGCCGCTCAAGTACCCGTCTGTAACCATCAGCTCCATATACCAGGCATTTGTTTATCCTGCTTATGGTCGCCGTGGACGCCTTGGTCAGAGCTTCTATCTCAGCATATGTTCTTTTTTCGGAAAGCAGCTTGGCCACCTGGAGTCTCTGTGCTATGGCATGTATCTCATTTATGGTGCAGATATCTTCAAAAAAACGGTAACAATCTTCCTGATCCCTGAGGGTAAGTATAGCCTCAAACAGTTCATCTATATCCTGATTTTTCAGTCTTGATTCGTATGACATGGCGTGCGCTCCTTTCTTGCTAAAATTATATCATTGCCCAGGTTGTTCGTCAATTTGTATTTCTGCTGCAAGAAACTGAAGACGCATATTGCCCTGCCACTGATGGCACTCGATGTTTCCGACCATGTTCACATCTTCTTTTTCCAGCTTTGTAAAATCGTACTTTTTTGCATTATTGAAAAGAACGCACTCCAGCTTGGCTGATCTGCCTACGGCAGCATAAAACCTCACATGCTGGCCATCGGAGCCCATATACCTTACATTGCTGATATGCACCGGACGGCATTCGATCAGCGGTCTTGGATTCTTATTGCCAAATGGAGCGAGCATTTCCATCTGCTGTGCCAGCTCAACAGACATCTGTCCGGGAGAAAGCTCCATATCTATATCAAACTTTCTTTCAAACACCCGGCTATTCTCAGCTTTTATCTTTTGCATCTGCTGAGAAACTCCCTCTTTGAGCAGAGGCAAGTCCTCTTTTTTCATGGAAAAGCCGCAGGCTCCTGCATGACCGCCGAACTTTACAAAAAGGTGTTCCTGGGTTTTGAGCACTTTGTAAAGATCCACTCCCTCAATACTGCGGCCCGTACCTTTGAGGAGGCTGTCGCCGTCTCCTGTTGGACTCAATATCACCGTTGGCCTGTAGAAAGCATCCTTGATCTTTCCCGCCACGATACCGGCTATGCCCTCATGGTTCCCGTCAGACTCCAGGATCATAAAATCATCGGGAGCATCTTTATCCACAGCCTTTTTCAGTTCTTCAAAGAGTTCATTCTGCAGTTTCCGTCTCTGGATGTTCTTTTGGAGGATATCTGACACTATCATATCCATTTCTTCATCTGGACATCTGCCAAGCAGGAGTTCCACTGCCTGCGAAGCGTCCTCTATCCTTCCGGAGGCATTCAGATGCGGCACGATCACGAAGCTGATATTTCCGGATGAGATCGAGCCTGCTTTCAGGGAAGTACCCTCTATGAGCTTTTTCAGTCCCGGCCTTGGGCACATGTTTATCACTTTCAGTCCGTATTTTGTTATGGTCCTGTTTTCATCCAGCAGAGGCATTATATCCCCAACTGTACCTATGGCGGCCAGGTCAAGGACCTCTGTCAGAGTGTGCTTCGGCAGGCCTGCTTTTTTTTGCAGGCCCTGAGCGACCTTGAAAGCTACTCCGCAGCCTGCCAGTTCTCTGAAAGGATAGCTGCTGTCCGGGCGCTTGGGGTTTATCAGCAGACAGTCTGCCATCTTGTCTGTAATATTATGATGGTCGGTCACCAGTATCTTCATGCCCAGCTTCTTGGCATACTCCGCTTCTTCGTAGGAAACGCTCCCACAGTCTACTGTTATTATCATATCACAGCCGCCTGCTGCTATCTGCTCTACAGCTTCCATGTTCAGGCCATATCCCTCTTCAAACCGGGATGGTATGTAGTATGACAGATTTTCCCATGATGTAAGATGAGAAAGCATCGTCATCATCAGCACAGTAGATGTTATACCGTCAGCATCGTAATCTCCATACACACAGATCTTGGAGCCTTTGCCTGTTTCAGATAAAATCAAATCCACTCCTGCCTCCATATCGGGAAGCAGGAATGGATCGTAAGTTTTTCTCGGTTTATCTGACAGGAATTCAACGATGTCAGCTTCGGCACATATTCCTCTTTTGTTCAAGATTTTCTTTACTATAGGATCAAGTTTCATATTCAGCTTACATAGTTAAGCGGGTCTACAAGGGTTCCGCCCTCTCGTACTTCAAAATGCAGATGAGGTCCCGTAGACACGCCGCTGCTGCCCACAAGGCCGATCACCTGTCCGGCCTGCACCGTATCTCCTACGGATACCTTCTGCGAACCTATTATCATATGACCGTAAAGGCTTGTTATGCCGCCTCCGTGGTCGATTATTATACACTGTCCATATCCGCCGTACTGCTGGGAAAGTATTACAGTCCCGGATGCTGCCGCCAGGACATTGGTCCCGGAAGAAGCGGCTATATCTATTCCGGAATGGTATTTCCATGTTCCGTAAACCGGATGTATCCTCCATCCGAAATATGATGTCAGGTAATGACTGGCAGGAGCAGGCCATACCCATGAACCTCCGCCCACATAGTCACTGCCTGTGTCTATCATATCCTGTATCTGCTGGTTAAGATCTTCTGCCTGAGCCAGCAGTTCATCCTCTTTAGCTTCCAGTTCAGCTTTGAGAGAATCCAGCTCCGCCACCTGGCTTTCCAGTTCGGCGCGTTTCTGGTCAAGGTCGGCCTTGTCCTGCTGGAGCTCCGCTCTCAGATCCTCCAGTTCCTCATGCTCTTTCTGGAGGGTTTCCAAAACCTCCATATCGTTTTTGTATATCCTCTGGATAAGGTCAAGGTTGGAAATGAATTCCGAAATGCTGTTTGACCCAAGGAGCACATCTATGAAACCTACGGATCCGTTTTTGTACATGACCCGCAGTCTTTCGTTGAGCCCGTCCTCACGGCTTCTCATTTCTTCTTCCTTCTGGGCTATCTCATTTTCGGTGGCAACGATCTTGCTGTTTGCCTCAGCCACCTCTGCATCCAGCGCATCAACCTGAGGCTGCAGTGTCTCTATCTGATCCATGACTTCCGAAAGCCTCTGGCTCACTTCGTCTCTTTCGTTTTCCACGCTGGCAAGATCCTCTTCCAGTTCGCTCTGAGATGATGCAAATGCCATCCCGGATACAGAAAATGTGAATATCAGGATTGCTGCCAGTCCTAAGCAAATACCTTTCTTTTTCATCTTATCTCCTCCGTTATGCATCAAGGAACTTCCTCATGGAAATTATACTTCCCCACGCTCCTATGCTGGCCCCAAGTACCAGGAATATGATAAGCATGTTTACTATCATATATCCCGCCGAGATCAGCGGAGCTGAAACAATGGCTATGACCTGATTACCTATGAGGTTGATGACATTGCCATAGAGAAGCCCCATGAGCACTGTCGCCACAAGGGCAGCAAACACCCCGATGATGACGCCTTCCGTCATGAACGGTCCCCTGATGAACCAGTTGGTGGCGCCTACATATTTCATTATCCTGATTTCCCTTGATCGTGCGAAAACGGTGAGTTTGATGGTATTGGAGACGACCACTATACACACCACTATGAGGAACGCCATGACCACAATGGCTCCGATCTGCAGTCCCCGTGTCACTGAAGTCAGTTTTTCCACCGTCTCCCTGTAGTACTGTATATCCTCTACTCCGTCCAATGAGCCTGCATATTCCGATACGGCAGAAGCGTCATCTATGTTTTCAACGCCTATGAGTATGGAAGCAGGCAGAGGGTTTTCTCCGAGGGAATCAAGCAGATATCCGCTTTCCCCCCATCTTTCCTTCATTATGTCAAGGGCTTCCTCTTTTGTCCTGTATGTGACGCTGCTGACGCCCTCGTAGTTTTCTATATCGGCCATAAGCTGCTGCGCCTGTTCCTGTGTCACCTCATCCTCAAGGAATACCTCCACCTGGTCATAATCCTGTCTTACAACTTCGGTAAACAGGTTAAGGTTAACAAGTATGCAAAAGAAGATCCCCAAAATAAAAAGCATCGCCACTATGGAAAATATAGATGCAAGGCTCATTCCGCGGTTCCTGAGGATCTGGGTAAAACCCTGCTTGATATTGTAAAAAAGACTATTCAAGGGTATTCACCCCCTCTTTGAAGCCGTAAACGCCTTCTTCATCTCTTATGATCTTTCCTTTTTCTATGGCTATGACTCGCTTTTTCATCCTGTCTACTATATCCTTGGCATGTGTCACCATAACTATAGTAGTTCCTCTCATGTTTATCTGTTCAAGAAGGTCCATTATCTCCGCTGCTGTTATCGGGTCCAGATTTCCTGTGGGCTCATCGGCAATGAGTACAGTCGGGTTATTTATGATGGCCCTTGCTATGGCCACTCTCTGCTGCTCACCGGCTGAAAGCTCATCAGGATATTTGTGGGCCTTGTCTGTTATGCCCACCAGACTCAGCACCTGAGGGACCTGTTTCCTTATCTGTCTCTTGCTCTTGTGCAGGACTTCCATGGCGAAAGCCACATTTTCAAACACTGTCTTTTTCGGGAGCAGGCGGAAATCCTGAAATACAGTCCCGATCTTTCTCCTGAGTTCCGGGACTTCCCTGTTGCTCAAAGTAGTTACTTCTTTATCATCAACTATTATGCTTCCTTCGTCAGCATCTATCTCTTTAAGTATAAGCTTGATAAAAGTGGATTTTCCGGCTCCGCTGGGGCCTACCAGAAAAACAAAATCGCCTTTTGCAATGTCGACACTCACATCATCCAGCCCTATGTTCGTACGGTAAGTTTTGGTCACATGGCTAAAAGTAATCATGTTTACCTCCGTTTGTGCTTTTTTCTACAAATTCATTATAATTATACTACATTTTGACATTAAATGAAATAGAAAATCATGGCAGAAAATGTGTAGATACTGTGATATGCCGCGAAGTCTGTCAATCTTTCCCCCTTATCAGTACAGACCAAGGATATGCTCTGCCATGGAATCAAAGATCTCCATGTTTGCCGGTCCTATGTTCCCGGTGTTTCCTGCATGCAGCCCATTGACCTTATGAAAAGGCTGCAGACAGAGTTCTGATGACAGGATATTTTCAAAAGGTTCGTTTTCTATGCAGTAATCAGCTCTGATCCCAAGATATCTTTCCGCCTGCCTTGCGGCCTTTTCATATGGCTTGTCCATAACTCTGTTCATGACCCAGAGCATTCTGTTTCCAAAGAGCTTCCGGCATATTTCCTTTTGAGGGACGGATGCCACGACACGGCTTGGGAGCACATCAAAGACAAAGATGACCAGATCCGGCTCATAGGCCGCTCCGGATGCACCGGGGCTGTCCCACAGCACAAATCTTCCGGCCACATCCTCCGGAGACAAAAAAACACCTGCCGGCGACATATCCGTTCGCACCGCCCAGTTCACATTGCCATACAGGTTCAGTCTGTTGGACGGATCTTTGCCCTCTCTTTTGACTGCGAACATATCGGAAAATCTTCCGGCAGATATATGCCTGTCTAGGGACAGTTCATAATATGGCAGGCTGTGTCCGCTTCCCCCTGGCCCGTCATCGTGGGAAACACCTTCAAGATATGCGATTCCTTTTTTCTCCCCTTCGGGCCGCCGTCCCATGGCAAAGGCCAGTCCGGCGGCCACAAATGTGGCCCCGCACCCCCGGCAGCCTCCTATGATATATATTTTCTTCTTTTCCATTTTATGTAAATCGTATCACGAATGGAAATAAATGTCAATCATGCCGACAGGAAATTTTTTGCCGTATATTCTTACGGATATGTATTTTCCCGGAGACTTTGTCACTCTGCATATTTAACGACCAGTTCCACTGTATCAGGCAGTGATGTAAGTTCGGTCTTTGCCACCACATAAGGATAAGTGACTATCTGTGATACTGCCGTACCCTCCGATGGATCGGTGAATTTTGCATATACTTTCATATTATTGCCGCCATCGGTCTTTTCAATGGCAATATTTTCAATGGATGCCTCGTAACCGGCTGTAGGTTTTTCACCTCTTGTGACAATGACATATACTCTGCCGTCGATGAGACAGCCAAGGGCCCGCTCAAGTTCCCTGTATTCGGGTATCACCTCAGTCTCTATGGACTTTGGCAGCTGATCCTTTGAAAGCTGTGTAAAATCCACCTGCCGTTCTCCGACTAAGCCTTGGCCGAAAATCAGCCACAAGGCTGCCGCAAGCAGTATGATGGTCCCGGCTATGAGAAGTGCCTTGCGTGAAGGCATTTTCAGTTTCTTTTTTTTCGCGTCATCGGTCATACAAAAAACTCCCTTCGCTCATAAAGTTTCATAACATATTATGAGACCGAAGGGAGTCTTATTCTTATTTTGCCTTTATATGCCCGCTGCCGTCACTGGTCATTCTGACATCAGCCCCATGGCAGCCTTCTCTATATCGGAAGAAGTCATATGGTATTTTTCAAGAAGTTCCTGAGGTTTGCCTGATTCTCCGAAGGTATCCTGCTGTCCTACCATGGCTATCTTTACAGGGCAGAGCCTTGAAAGGACTTCAGCAACAGCGCCTCCAAGGCCTCCTATCACTGAGTGTTCTTCAGCAGTCACCACAGGACCTGTCTTGGCCGCTTCCATCAAAATATCCTCATCCAGAGGCTTGATGGTGTGCATATCGATGACTCCTGCATCAATGCCCGTTGCGGCCAGTCTTTCTGCTGCTTCCAAAGCGGCGCTGACCATTATACCGGTTGCAACGATGGTCATGTCCTTTCCTCTCCGGAGCCAGCTGCCTTTTCCCAGCTTTATCATGCCGGCATCATCATACAGCACCGGCACTGCCGCCCGTCCCAATCTCACATAACATGGGCCTTCCATGGCGATCACCTGTTTCATAAGTTCCTCACATGAAACCGCATCGCATGGGTTGACCACGGTCATTCCCGGTATGGTCCTCATCAGGGCTATATCTTCAAAGGTCTGGTGACTGGCACCGTCCTCTCCCACCGTTATGCCTGCATGGGTTGCGCATATCTTTACATTTGCATGGGTATAACCGATGGAATTTCTTATTATCTCAAAAGCCCGCCCGGCTGCAAACATGGCAAAAGTGCTGGCGCACACCGTCTTACCCGACAGAGCGATGCCGCAGGCGGCTGCATACAGATCCTGTTCGGCTATTCCCATGTTGAAAAACCTGTCAGGAAACTCTTTGGCAAATTCCGCAGTCATGGTCGACTTGGAAAGGTCAGCATCCATGACTATAAGATCTTCATTGGTCTTTCCTATTTCTACCAGGGCTTTTCCGTAAGCCTGTCTTGTCGCTTTTTTATCGGCCATTATCTGTCACCCCCTGCCTGTTTTTCTGCTTCCTCAAGTTCGCTTATAGCCTGCTGCGCCTGCTGGTCGTCAGGAGCCTTGCCATGCCATCCGGCCTGATCTTCCATGAATGATACACCGCGTCCCTTGTGAGTCTTTGCGATGATCGCTGTCGGCTTTCCCTTGCACTCTCTGGCCTGTTTAAAAGCCTCAAAGATCTGTTCAAAACTATGTCCGTCTATGGTCAGCACATTGAACCCAAAGGCTTTAAATTTCTCATCCACCGGACTGACAGTCATGACATCATCATTTCGGCCGTCTATCTGAAGTCCGTTCCAGTCAACGATGACGCACAGGTTGTCCAGCTTATAGTGAGCCGATGCCATTGCAGCCTCCCATATGAGTCCTTCCTGCAGCTCTCCGTCGCCCAGGAGCGTATATATCCTTCCCGGATCATTATCTATCTTGTTGGCTATGGCCATTCCGACACAGACGGCAAAGCCCTGTCCCAGCGAACCCGTAGACATTTCTATCCCAGGCAGCTTATGCATGTTGGGATGGCCCTGGAGCCGGCTGCCCAGTTTTCGCAGTGTGGTCAGTTCTTCCTTTGGAAAATATCCTTTTTCCGCCAGAGCCGCATACTGGACAGGAGCAGCATGTCCTTTGGAAAGTACAAATTTGTCTCTGCCTTTCATCTGCGGGTTTTTCGGATCAATGTTCATCTCACCGAAATAAAGGGCTGTGACTATATCGGCTGCAGAAAGCGAACCGCCCGGATGCCCTGAACCGGCGCTATGTACTTCTTCTATCACATCCATCCTTATACGGGATGCGATCTTCTTATATTCTATGTGCTCCATATGCTCCTCCTGTTGTATAAGATATATTGGCAAAGGAGACCCGCCCGGTCCAAAAAGCGGGCCTCCACATTCTGCTACTCCTATTTTAACGGTTTTGAGGCAAATTGGCAATTCCCAAACTTACACTCAGCGCTTTTTCCACATCTGGAAGCTGGTTTTCGCTGAGAGCGCCGATCTTTTCCTTTAGCCGCTGTTTATCTATGGTCCTCAGCTGTTCCAGAAGAACCACCGAGTCCTTGCTGAGTCCGCCCTGTGTGGCCTGAAGCTGCACATGTGTAGGGAGCTTCGCTTTTCCTGTCTGTGAAGTGACGGCAGCCACGATGATGGTTGGGCTGTATTTATTTCCTACATCGTTCTGTACGACCAGTACAGGCCTTACTCCCCCTTGTTCAGAGCCTACTACAGGACTTAGATCAGCAAAAAACAGATCCCCCTTTTTCACTATCAAGTCCAACACTCCTTTTGATCTGATCTTTTCTTTTGATGTGGATGTCAGCCTGAAATCTTTTTAAGTGCGAGAGCCGTATGGTAGGCTATATCTCCGGCGATAAGTCCGTATTCCCCCATGGACTCCGCCGCCAGGTCCCCGGCCATGCCGTGTATGAACACTCCGCATATGGCTGCCTCAGCAGCGGTGATCCGCTGTCCCGAATGCTTTTTCTGGCCTGCCAGTGAGGTTATGATCCCTGTAAGGACATCTCCTGACCCGGCTGTTGCCATCCCAGGGTTACCTGTAGTATTAGTATATGCTCCATCGTCGTTTAAGGCTACTAAAGTTCCATGTCCTTTAAGTATGGTTATGGCTCCTGTTTTTTGCCGGAGGTCCTTTGCCATCTTGTGCCGCTCAGTTTCAGTCATGGCCGTTTGCATACCGGCATTCTCAGTCATGGCTGCCTGCCTGCTTTCCATACTCCCGTCCCGCCTCAGAAGCCTTTTGGCCTCTCCGGCATGGGGAGTGATCACTGTGGTTCCGGGCTTCCGCTGCCGCAGTTTTTCAAAAAGGTCCCTGTGTGCGATGATATTCAGAGCATCTGCATCCAGCACCAACGGGCCGCCGAAATTTTCAATGAGATATAAGACGGACCGCACGCTTTCTTCTCCTTCCCCCATTCCGGGACCTGCCGCCGCCGCGTCAAAACGGCCCAGGTCGATTTTAGTGAAGTCGCGTGAGAGGCATGTGGCTTCTGGTATGCCTGTCTGCACTATGGGAAATATTTCGTCCGGTATGGCCATCTGTACAAGCCCGCTCCCCGCTCTCAGGGCGGCTGTGGCAGAAAGGACTGCAGCGCCGGCCATCCCTCTGGAGCCTGCGGCTATCAATATCCGTCCGCAGTCTCCCTTATGTATTTCCCTATTGCGCTTCCCGATAATAGTTTTGACCAGATCTTCGGTAATCATACTTGTTGTCATGATGATTTTTCTCCCCTTTCCATCGGATTTCCGCAGAATACTGCTGATGCCCTTTTGGACGGCGGTCCTGCTCCGTTGCAGGCTCATCTGTCGGCGGAGCCGGCCCGCCTGCCGGGTTTTCCTGCCTGCCAAGCTGCTCCGCCTGCAATGCCGCCTGGCGGATCATTGGTCTTACAGGGAAAATATCAAAGGACCGCTTTTCATGCAAAAAGTCAGAAAAGAGTTTCTTTTTCTGACTTTTAGTATAACCATTTTTGAATATTTACAGAGGGATCACAGGCCAAGGAACAATGACGCCATCAGAAAATAGATGGACAATGCCACAGCATCTGAGATTGACGATATGGCCGGATTGGCAATGAGTGCCGGGTCCAGGTTTATCTTTTTTACCAGCAGCGGGATCATGCTCCCTATGATCTTTGCAAAGACCACGATCACCAGCATCGCACTGCAAACCGTCAGAGCTATCATCACTCCGTAGCCGTCGAATATGCATATCCTCGCAAAATTAAATGCGCTGAGTATGACGCCTACGATAAGGCCTATCCTAACTTCCTTCCAGAGTACCTTTGCTGCATCGGAAGGTTCTACCTCACCCATGGCAAGACCTCTGATTATAAGTGTGGCAGCCTGAGATCCGGTATTTCCTCCTGTGCCCATGAGCATGGGCATATAGGCCACAAGGCAGATGACCTCCGAAAGCCTGTTTTCGAAACTGGTAACTATCATGCCTGTAAAGACATATGCCACCATGAGTATGAGCAGCCACGGCAGCCTGTTCTTGGCGTGCTGCCATACAGAAACATCCAGATAGTCTTTATCTGAGTCTTCCCAGTCGATGATACCTGCCATACGTTCGATATCCTCAGTATTTTCATCATCTATTACTTCCAGAATATCATCCATGGTGATTATGCCTACCAGCCTGTGTTCGTTATCTACAACCGGTATCGCTAGAAAACCGTATTTTTTGAACAGTTCCGCTACATCTTCCTGGTCTTCATAGACATTTACGCATACATAATCAGTATGCATTATCTCTTTTATCCTAATATTATCATCTGTGACCACCAGCGTGCTCAGGGAAACTATCCCGATCAGCTTGCGCCCGGTATCCTTTACATAACAGGTATATATCGTTTCGGCATCCATGCCTTCTTTTTTGATATAAGCCATCGCCTCGCCAACAGTCATGTTCTTTTGCAGGCTTATGTAATCAGGCGTCATCAGGCTTCCGGCACAGGTATCCGGATAATTTAAAAATGTATTGATGAGCTTCCGCTCGTCTTTGGGTGTCTTTTCCAGTATCTTGTCAACAAGATTTGCCGGCAGTTCTTCCAGCACATCTATCTTATCGTCAAAGTCAAGCTGCTGTACGATGTAACTGAGCTCTGCATCTGTAATGCCGTCCACTATCTTCAGCTGGTCATCTGACGGAAGATAGGCAAAGACCTCTACAGAAACATCTTTCGGAAGCAGCCTGTATATAACGATGGTAGATTCGAGGATGTCGGTATCTTCCAGCATTTCCTCGAACATTTCGGCAATGTCCGGTTCGTTGTATTTTAGCAGTTCATCTCTTGCCTGAAAATACTTTTTTTCATCGATCAAGCCTAATATCTTCTGGAGGGATTCTTCCATTTCCACATCAGGCTGTAATGTCTTTATCGGTTCCATTGTGATTTCCTCCTTTCGTATCCCGCCCTGCCGGGACAGAAGAGAAATCACGGATTTATTTCTGTTCCATCGGAGCAAAGCGGTTATTTGTTCTTGTCATCTTACTTTTCCCGTCGGGAACGGTATCCATACTTTGTCTCCTTTCCTTTCACCGTCTCTGCGGTATAAATAATGCCCAGACCCTCTCTCAGGACCATGTGATCCACCGGGTCCAAACTCGCCGGGGCGCCTTTTTTACGCCTCTTTTAACTTATATATTATAGCTTATCTCAGTAAACTTTTGCAAGGTTAATGTGACTTGCGGCAGAAAATTTTTACAGCATCTGATGTTTTCTTGCCCGTGACATCACATTGTGAAGATATACATATCTGTCCCCTGGGAGGCGGACAAGGCAAACCGTATTTCTGTCATCCGTCGTCCAAAAAACTCTGCAGGAAAAACATCGGTAAAAGTCATGCAATTTTCCTTTGACTTTCGTCCTCACATTGTGTATAATATTTATCTGTAAATAGCACCATCATTTTGCGCCATTAGCTCAATTGGATAGAGTGCCTGACTACGAATCAGAAGGTTGGGGGTTCGAGTCCCTCATGGCGCACCACCAGAACAGGGATGTCGAAAGACATCCCTGTTCTGATATGAGGATCCTGATCTGCGGGATATTTTCCCCGGTTGTCTCATACCTGATGCTCTGTGATCCAATCTGTCATTTCTTCCCATGAAAGATTGCCGCAAGCCGCCTGCAATATCATGTCCGACAGCTCTTTCTGTGCATATTCCAGCCATACACCGTTTACTGCCAGAAAAACAAGCATGGCATGGGCTCCTATCCGTTTGTTGCCATCCACAAAGGCATGGTTTTGCACCAATCCATACCCAAGTCTTGCGCCTTTCTGCTGCAATGACGGAAAAGCTTCATCCCCGCCAAGGCTCTGAAAGGGAACGCTCAGAGCCGAATCCAGAAGTTCTTTGTCTCTTATTCCGGCAGTTCCCCCTGTCTGCCCTGTTATCTCCTCATACATCATCAAAATCTGCTCATATGTCAGCTTTTTCATTTGGCCAGTTCCTCATAGGCTTCTTTGTTTTTTTCCATCAGCTGGGCGGATATAAATGATACCTCTTCATCAGATGCTTCCTGTATTTTTTCATCTGAGGCAGATATTTTTTTCTCATCTGCGTCTGTCATCTTCATCTTCATTTCCTTTCTGAACGCTTTCATAAATATCATAGCCACTATCATGGCCGTTAAATCGGCCATCGGCGTGGCCCATATGATCCCGTCAAGACCAGCCAGCCTGTTCATTATGAACATCAGAGGTATGTCCAGCCCTCCCTTTCTGAGCACTGAAAGGATCAGCGGCTGGACCTTATGCCCCATGGACTGAAATACTGCAATGGTAGTCAATGTGACCGCAATACATGGCCCGGTCAGACAGATGACTTTCTGGAAAAACTGCCCATGCTCCACAGTCAGCGGATCATCAATAAATGCTCTGACTATTGGAGCGGCACATGTGAACAGCAGTACAGAAAGAGCCGTAAGGACACCGAGACAGATCACAAATGTCGTCCTTATGGTGGCAGACATCCGTCTGTGGTCGCCGCTTGCATAATTATATGCTATAAGCGGCAGAACACCCTGGGATATGCCCGTAGCAACAGCAAAAGATACATTGTCCACTTTCTTTGCCACTCCCACAGCTGCAACAGCGGCACTGCCGTAAGAAGACATCAGTACATTTATCGTGATATTTGAAAGCACCCCCATCAGGTTCATCATGCAGCTTGGCAGTCCCACAAGCAGCACATCTGCAGGGATCCGCTGTTTTAAAGTAAAGTTCCTGATATCAAGGCTAATTACGGAAAAGGACCGTCTCCTGTTTATCAAAATGATAAAATATCCCATGGCGATGATATTTGAGATCATCGTTGCCACGGCCGCACCAGTAGTTTCCATTCCGAGGAAAAATATAAATACCGGATCCAGACCTATGTTCAAGACTCCTCCTATGGCCACTCCAAAGCTGGCTTCCCGCGAGCAGCCTTCCGACCTTACCAGATGAGCAAACACCTGGTTCATGACAGTCGGAGCCGCACCGATGGTTATGGTCCAGAAAACATAGTCAGAACAGTACATATAAGTTTCTTCATCGGCGCCTATGGCCGGAAGGATCTTATCACCCAGTATCAGCAATACAAGGCCATAGGCGGCTGCCGCTCCGGCAGCTGCCCATATGCTGAAAGCAGCCACATTCCTGGCCTTTTGCGGCTTGCCTACGCCAAGGCTCCTTGCGATCAGGCTTGAACCCCCGATCCCAAGCAGGTTTGCCATTCCTGTCAGAAAGATGAAAAGCGGCAGGCACAGAGAGACAGCCGCCACCTGGGCAGGATCGCCAAGCTGCCCGATAAAAAAAGTATCCGCCACATTATAGATGACTGTTATAAGCTGGCTTATCACCGTAGGAAGTATAAGGGACAGCACAGCCTTGTTCACCGGCGTATTTTCAAATAACGCCTTGTTGTTGATGTTCACCTTCCCGCCTCCTCCTTATTTATCCCGTCTATCACGCATCTTATTGCAACCCTGTAACTTTCATCTCTTGGAGTACCGATGTAGGCAAAGCCTCCTGCCTCTTCGTGGGCAACAAATCCGTGCATGACGCTCCTGAGGGTCCGCTGCCAGTGTCTTTTTTGTGTTTCATTGAGGCGATATGCCGAAAGCACCTCCATTATCGGAGCTATGGTCCTTCCTACTTCTTCTTTCCGCATAAAATCGCTCCTGGAATTTTGCAGGTTGAATACCACCTTATATAACTCATAATGTGATCTGGCAAAATCCCTGTAAGCGTCAGCGATGGCAAACAGCGCTTCATCCCGTATCTTTCCTTTGCTGGCTTTTTCTTCGGCTTCTATCATCATCGAATTGGCCCGTGCGGCTGTCTCGCTGAATATCTCATCTATGTTCACTATATGGTTATATAAAGAAGCCGGCTTGACATTAAGGCTTTTTGCCAGTTCGTTGATGGAAAAGTTTGAGTAACCCTTTTCCTCTATAAGCTTAATAGCGGCATCTATGACATTTTCCCTGTTTAATCCCTGTCTCGGCATTTTTTCACCTCAAAACTAATTTCATTAGTTTTATTATAAAACTAATGCCGTTAGTTTGTCAATGGGCTCAGAGGCAAGGGAGTCTCCCCCTGAAATATATATTTTTCCCGATCCAGGGGGACCGACTACACCGGAAATGGATTTTTTTCGTCTTTCAGGGGTACGCTCTCCACCTGATTTCTTCAAAACAAAACTTTTAGGGGGAATAAAAAAAGGGAGTAAGGTGCATTTCTCGCGGGATTTTCGCCATTTTGACAACTTTGCTTGTCAAAATAATCCCGCTGAAGCAGTCCTCACTCCCCCTAAAATTGCCTGAAGGCGTCATTTCGGTGTAGTCGGTCCCCCTGGATCCACTTTTTTCTCTGTTTCCGGTGTAGTGCGTTTCCGCCGGGGCCACGCCCCGCCATCAGACTATATTTATATTTTTCTTTACATTAGGAAGCATTTCCATCTCCACAGCGGATTCTATATGTTCTTCCATCTCCTCCGGCGCATCTTCGTAACGCACCAGATTGCCGCTTCCGCCTATGCAGCCTCCAACGCAGGCCATTCCTTCGATAAAGTTGTTTGGCAGGACTCCCTTGGATGCTTTCAGCAAGGCTACTTTACATTTGTCTATACCATCGCATACCACAGGGTTGTAGTCGAAATCTTCCATCTTGAGTTCCTTGAGCATCTGGCCCACAGCCGCCGCCACACCGCCTGTGGTGGCAAATATGCGGCCATAATATGAGGCCTGGTTCCAGTCAGTCCACTTGAGGGTCTTCAGGTCTATTCCCCTGCTGTCGAACAGTGCCTGCAATTCCTCAAAGGTGATGGCATAATCCACATACTGTTTAACGGTATCCTTTTTTACCTCCGCTTTCTTTGCTATGCAAGGCCCGATAAACACGATCTTGCAGTTAGGCTTGTTCTTCTTGACATGTTTGGCAAGTTCGGCCATAGGCGAAAGGTTGTGGGAAATGTGTTCCACCATCTTGGGATGTTTCGTCTCTATGTATCTTACAAAGGCAGGGCAGCATGATGAAGTAAGGAAGCCTTTTTCCTTAAGTTCCAGCCCTTCCTTGTAGGCGACCATTTCCGCCCCGACGGCAACTTCCAGCACTTCCGAAAAGCCCAGCTCTTTTATGCCGGTTATTACCTGTCCCAGAGAAGCGTAAAGGAACTGGCTCGCTATGGAAGGAGCCGCAATGGCTATCACCTTTTCATCCGCAGGTTTTTCCTCGGCGGCCTGTATTTCCTTTATGACATTGACAATGCTGGACACATCTACCGTGGCTCCAAACGGGCAGTGATAGACACATGCGCCGCAGTTGATACACTGGTCGTAATCTATGGAAGCCTCGCCTCCGGGAGCCATTGAAATGGCGTTTACCTTGCATGCTCTTTCACAAGGGCGCTGGAAATTATGTATGGCGCTGTACTGGCATGCGCTGGCGCATCTGCCGCATTCAACGCATTTTGACTTATCTATGTGGGCATGCTGGTGCTCATCGATGATTATGGCGTTCCGTTTGCATGAAGCCACACAGTTGTGGGCCAGGCAGCCTCTGCACAGGTCGGTGACAACATATCCTGCTTCAGGACATTCATCACATGCAATATCTATGACCTGTACTATATGGTCGTTATTTTTGCTTCCGCCGATGGCAAGCCTGACCCTTTCGGCTACAACAGCTCTGTCCTTGTAAATGCAGCACCTCTGAGGCGGCTGATCTTTCGGGATGACATTGTTTGCTATGGTATTGAATTCAGCAAAAGCTTCGTTTCCGTGCCATGCCTGGTAAGCCACTTCCCGCAAAACTTTGTATTTTATTTCCTGTACTTTGTTGTCAAACAGTCTCAATATTTTTTCCCCCTACATTTAATTGTTGAACCACCTTTTCTTGGTGAACAGATAACATAACGGCACAGCGTACATATATACCGCAAACGGGAGAGATGAAACATCTGTCCCCAGCAGGGCCAAAGGAACGCTGCATCCAATGGACCATGGTATAAAACAGGCGATCAGTATCACCGAGTTTTCCATATCAATGGCCAACTCTTCCCTGGTGCCGCCCCCGTCAAGATATGGCTTCTTCATTATATCACAGCACATGAGCGTGCCAATGGTCTGATTGCAGAATATCGCCGCTATACCTATGCTCATGCAGACCATGACAGCAAAACGGCCCACCTTGCTGCACGCCTTTGCCAGCTTATCCTGCAGGGAAAGGAGCATGCCTGTCCCACTGAATATGCCTGAATATGTACTGGAAATCACCAGTATCACCGCGATCTCCACCATAGAAAGCAGCCCGCCTCCATTGAGGATCGTGCCTATGCCTTCGCTCTGAGACTCATAACCGGCTATGCATATCCTGACTGCATCAAAGACCGGCACATCCTGCACCATACAGGCAACCAATAGGCCGGTGACGATACTGGCGGTCATGGCCTTTATGACGCCCACTTTCAGGAGCGGCAGGGCTATCATGACCACAGCCGGTACAAACGACCAGAGCGAAATCGAAAATTCCTTTTCAAAGGCCGCCGTCATGGATCCGTCCACATGGCTGATGGGATTCTGCACCGAGAATATTATATATGTTATGGCAGTAATAATAAATGGCAGGACTGCCGTTTTGAACATAATCTTTACATTGTCATATATTTCCGTTCCGGTCACTCCCGCCACCATATTGGCGCTTGATGAAACCGGGGAACACCGGTCTCCGAAATAGATCCCTGACATGACCACTCCTGCAGTCACCACAGGGTCAACACCGCCGCTCCTTGCCAGCGCCATGAATATGACGCCCACTGTTCCCGCTATGCCGAAAGAAGTGCCGATGGCATAGCTGAGCAGACAGCAGAGGCCAAAAGTTATGATAAGGAATATGGGCGGCATTATGACTTTCATGCCGTAATATACAAAAACCGTTATGGTCCCGGACATGCGCCATACTGCCGTGAGTATTCCGATTATGAGCATTACTTTTATCACGACTATGGAATCCGCTATGCTTTTCCTGCTCATCACTGCCATGCTGCCAAAAGAAAAACCTCTGGCTCTTCCGGCTGCAGAGAAAGCCAAAAGCCCTATGATAAGCGGCGGTATCATAGAAAAACCTTTTATTACAGATGTAAGCATTGCGGCCACAAAGATCCCAAAAGCAATGAAAATTTCCATCGATCAATCCTTTCCGGGGGCAGGCTGCCCCGTCTTGTGGTCACATATCTTTTATCTTGAGTTCCAGCACATCTGGTCTTGAATAATGGCCGCAGCCATCGAATTCCATCCGGCTTTCCGGCACTTTTTCCATGTCCAGGTCAGCATATATGATCTCTTCCCTGTCCCATACAGGTTCTGTCACATAATGGCCATACGGGTCGATGATACAGCTTCCTCCGCGGCATACTATATCGCCGAGCCTGCCGATCTCGTCTGAACAGTGCAGTTCACCAGGGTACATATCTTTTGTAAAGTACATGTCGCAGTTGATGAAGTAGCAATGTCCTTCGATGGCTATATGCCTTATGGTAGCCTGCCATTCTTCATTATCATTGGTATTTGGCGATATGTAAAGAGTCACTCCTTTGCTGTAAAGGGCAACCCTTGCCAGCGGCATGTAGCTTTCCCAGCAGATAAGGCTTCCCATCGGGCCCCATTCTGTCTGGACCACCGGAAAGAATCCCTTATCCGCATCTCCCCATACCACTCTTTCTGTCCCGGTAGGTTTGAGTTTGCGGTGGATAGCCGCAAGTTTACCATCCGGCGAAAAGAAAAGATTTGAATTGTATAATGTAGCTGAAACACTGTCACGCTCCGACACGCCTATGCTCACATACACGCCGTTTTCTCCGGCAGCTGCGGCGATCGCACCGGTCTCTTCGCCCGGCACCAGGATCGAATTGTCGTAATAAAGCTTCCAGTCTTTTCGGCCGTCTTCATTGCGGCTGCCAACGGTGAACCCGAAAGTCATCCCATAAGGATATCCCGGCACGAACAGTTCCGGAAACACTATCAGCTCTGCTCCTTTTGAAGCGGCTTCCTGTATGAGTCCTACAGCTTTGCGGATGCAGGCCGCCTTGTCAAACATGACAGGCGCAGCCTGCACCACAGCGATTTTACAGTTTTTTTCAAGATCGTTCATCTGGGCCTCTGTATTTTGTTTAAATTTTCACTTACACATTATGATTATACCATTTTCTGCGCTTTTAAACAATGAAGAAGATGGAACAACAAATAAATATTTTTCAGCTCACGGGATGGTCCCGTCAGTCAATCTCCAGTCCTGCAGCCACGGTCGCCAGATACCTGAGATATATCCTTGCAGCCAGCAGTATGGACTCTATGTTCATCCGTTCGTTTTCCGTATGGGCAACCCTTGGCTCGTCCTCAAAGCGCGGCCCCCAGCTTACACAGTTGTCCATGGACTTGGCATAGGTCGTCCCCAGGGTCGTGCTGAACCGGTTTTTGAGGCCGAAACTCTCATATACCCTGGCCATGGCCTGGAGAAAGTCTCTGTCCTCCGGCACCTCCAGAGGTGCATGGAAATCGAGAATGTCTGCCTTATATCCATATTCATCCGCATATTTTTCAAATGCGCCTTCGACCTTTTCCCTTGTCACTCCGAACCACAGTCTCATGTTGATGGTCAGCTCCACTCCGCCGTCTTTGAGCCTGATGATGGTCGGGACCACGGTAGTCTTGTCCAGCACATCGTTGTCTGCATATTTTGGATCATCTATGCCGAGTTTTGTTCCGTTGGGATCTCCCGCCAGAAAGTCCATGATAAACCTGACAAACCTGAAATCCATATCCTGATCGGCCGCAAGTTTTTCTATGGCATTGACCCCGTTGCCCGGCACCGAGCTGTGGCTGGCAACACCGCTGTAAATGTTCTCCTTCCTGCCTTTGAGCTTGATCGAAGCCCTGGCAGGTACGCTGTTGGGACTGTCGCCGCCTTGGAGTTCCTCTATCATGTTGACATCAGGTTCTTTGAAGAAAAGCCCGATATCGCAGTATCCCTTTTCTCTGTTTATGATCGGAAAGCTTCCGTCTGGTGAAAATCCGAATGCCGGCTGCTCAAACTCCTCTTTGAAGGTGTCCATGTCGGTCCACACGCCTTCTTCCGCAGTACCGATTATGAGCCATATGCGCTTGTTCAATGTAAGTCCCAGGTCTTTCAGCGCCTTCAATGTATACAGCATCATTATGACCGGCCCCTTGTCATCAAGGGTTCCTCTTCCCCATATATAACCGTCAGCTATGCGGCCCTCAAAAGGCGGGTATTTCCACTGGGTGATGTCTCCGATCCCAACCACATCCACATGGGTGAGTATCCCTACGATCTGGTCACCCTGGCCGATCTCGACCACACCCACATCATTCTTTGAGGACTTCATGGTCTTCATGCCCATTTCACGGGCGCGGTCAAGCACATGATCCAGCGCTTTTGCGGTATGTTCCCTGTCACCGCAGAAGCTTTCTATATTAACCAGCTTCGCTATATCGTCCAGTATATTGTCTCTGTTTTCAATGATAAAGTTATCCAACCTCTCCTTCATCTCTGCCTCCTGTGTTTATTTCCTTCCGCAATATCTGAGGGCTGTTTCCGCATAGATCTCTGCGGCTTCTTCCATCTGGTCTATATCTATGTATTCATCTACGGAATGGGCAACTTTAAGTTTTCCCGGCCCAAGCACGAGACATTTTGACTGGGTCTGGCTGGATATGAATCCTGCGTCAGTCCATGCAGGGAACGGTTCGATCACTATCTCCTTGCCCCTGTCGTTATATATATCTTTAACCGTTGTCATTATAGGATCATTTTCATCAGTCAGGAAAGGCAGATGAGGCAGCAGGTTGAGCCCGTCAAACACATCTTTGACCTGGCACTGGAATCTCGGATCTTCCCGGTGGAGTTCTTCACCCAGTTCTCTCAGTTCTTCGTACACCTGCTCTATGGTCTCCGAAGGCACCATGCGCCTGTCCAGGACTATCTTGCAGTGGTCGGGAACCGTGCTCGGCTGATCTCCTCCGCTGATGGTACCTATGTTGATGGTCGGCGCCCCAAGCACGGGATATTCTCTGGAATCGAGCAGGGGAACATATTCATCGTAGACTTTGCTGACAAAGCGTGAGGCCATCTGTATGGCATTTATCCCCTCTTTCTGCCGTCCTCCATGGACTTTTTTGCCCTTGAAGCTCACCTCTATCCATTCAAGGCCCTTATTTCCGGGAGAAAGCCTCATGTCTGTCGGTTCTCCCACTATGACTCCGTCAGCATGAGGTCCGTTTTTTATCATGTATGCAGTGCCTTTGCCTTGTTCTTCTTCATCGGCAACTCCTGTAAAGTACAGATCTCCTTTGAGCACCGTGCCGCTCCTTTTTATGGCTGCCATGGCCGCCATCATGGCTGCGATGGGGCCTTTCATATCACAGGCTCCTCTGCCAAAGACTTTTCCATCGGATATCCTTCCGTCAAAAGCGCCTTCCATATCATAGGCAGGCACTGTATCCATATGACCTGAAAAGTTAAGGGATCTGCCGCCGCCTGCTCCCCGTATGACCGCAGTAACATTATATCTCCCCGGTTCTATCTCATATATCTGGCAAGGGATCTCCTCTTTATCAAAGAAATCCTTGATATATCTTGCGATCTCTTTTTCCTGTTCCTCCATAAAAGAAAAGCTCGGTATCTTTATCATGTCTGACAGGATACCGGCTATGTCCGTTTTTTGAAGTTCTTCTCTGATCTTTTCCATGGATGTATGCCCTCCGGGTTTTTGTTTTTATTTTATCATACATTATTTTATTTTGTAAAGGTATGTTGAGGGCTTTGTCCAAGGTTAATTTTTTATTTCATCGTCTATCTCCTTCAGGAAATCTATGGCTTTTTCAAGAGTATCCATGGAGGCAGCATATGACATCCTGACAAATCCACGGCCGCTCTCGCCGAAAGCTTCCCCTGGTACCAGCGCAAGGCCGTATCTTCCGAGCACATATTCGCAGAATTCCGATGGATCCATGCCTGACCTTTTGATGTTCATAAATACATAAAAGGCTCCCTTTGGTACTGCGCAGCTGAAATGCTTCATGGAATTGATTTCCCTTACAAGATAGTCCCGCCGCCTCCTGAATTCCCGGCGCATCTTTTCTACAGATCCATCCTGATGTCTCAGGGCGATGGCCGCCGCATACTGGACAAAAGAAGTAGAACCGGCCGTCATATAGAAGCATAGCCTGTTTATGGGTTCCAGCAATTCCGCCGGCGCAGCTATATACCCAACTCGCCACCCTGTCATGGCCATGCTCTTTGAAAGACCGTTGAGAAGCAGGGTGCGCTCCTTCATTCCGGAAAATGAGGCAATGCTGATATGGGGTCTGCTTTCATCATAGACCAGTTTTTCGTATATCTCGTCGCTGAGTACCAGAAGATCGTGCTTGACAGCCAGCCGGGACACTTCCTCAAGGTTGTCCCTGGTCAGGACTCCGCCTGTCGGATTGCTGGGAGATACGATCACCATCATCTTTGTCCTGTCGGTTATGAGGCTTTCCACCTCTTCAATATCTATCTGATAATCGTTTTCTTCCAAAAGCTTATATCTTTTGACCGTTGCCTGGGCGATCTTTGGAATATCCGCATAGGAAAGATAAACCGGATCCGGCACCAGGACCTCATCTCCCGGATCGAGAAAAGCCATCAGCGAAGCAAACATTCCCTGAGCCACGCCTGTTGTCACCATGATCTCACCTGGCCGATAATCGAGGCCGTTTTCATCCCTGAGCTTTTGCGCCACGGCTTCCCTCAGCTCCGGGATCCCCATGTTATCGGCGTATTTTGTAAAGCCCCAGTCCAGCGCCTCTTTGCATGCTTCCTTGATGTACTGCGGCGTATCGAAATCCGGTTCTCCAAGGGTCAGTGCTGTCACTTCCATTCCCTCGCCCTCAAGCTCTATACATTCATAAAAAATCGCCCTGAGTTTTGACATGGGCACTTCTTTCATCCTTTCTGCCTGCTTAAAACTCATCTGTTACCTCCTTGCTGCCTTTAGGCAAAAAAACTATTTTAAAGTATATACTTTTATACACTAATGCGTCAATGTATTCGGCCCATGTATTGTGTATGCAAGGCAAGTATGATGTATAATGTATATTGTCGTAAAAATAACAGCACACTTGATGAATTGAATTCCCAGACAGACGGCGGCATGCAGTGCCCTGTGGACTAAAATCCCGCCGCATGGTATAATCTTTAATCATGATCGGGAGGAGGAACAGAATTGAAAAAAGTCAAGATAACTGTGCTCAAGACCACTCTTGATGAGGAACTGGCAGCGGAATACGGCGTCAGCGGCCTGACCGCCTGCCCGATGATGGAGGCAGGCCAGGTTTTCCTTGCTGATTACGCCAAGCCGGAAGGCTTCTGCGACGAGGCATGGAAAGCTATTTACCAATATGTCTTTGCCCTTGCCCACGGCGCAGGTGATGATGTGTTTTATTACGGCGACTGGATAAGGACGCCCGGCGTGGCCATATGCAGCTGCAACGACGGGCTCAGGCCTGTCATATTCAAGCTTGAAGCCACCGATGAAACTTCTGTCATTGATTACACTCCTGCACGCTGACACTGGATGAAGCGGAGTATTTTTCCTTGAGCTTGCCTATCAGGGCAAAATGGGGCTGCTTTGTATGTTTTTCCTGGTCCTGGGCTGATTCCCACTGTTCCCACAAAAACAGCGTGTTTTCCGAATCCACCGGGTAAAAATAGTCATATCTGAGGCAGCCCTGTTCTTTTCTGGTAATATCGGCCAGAAGCCTCACTTCCTGAAGAAAACCGTCCCTGCTGTCTGCTGACGGAAAGGTATATGTTACATAAAAGTTTTTCATGATCTTTCTCCTTGTCAATATATTTCTCATGGCGCTGCGGCCGGATGGCCGCTGTATGTGTGCGTGAGCTGCGCACCGGAGCCTGTATGCCGGGCCTGCACTTTGCATGCTCGATCTACATGCGGCAGGCACACTCCAGTGCAAGCTGGAATATCTGTGCTTTTTGAGATACAGGCCTTACTGTCAGTCCCCGCTGCTGCCATTCTTCAGCATCCAGATTATCAGCCGCATAGACAAATTGGGCGTATTTTATGCCCCTGGCCTTTGCAAAGGCAGCAAGTGCCGAACATTCCATGTCTACGGCAATGCACCCGCTTGCTTTTCTCATGGCCATCTTTCCTCTTGTCTCCCTGTACGGGGCGTCCGTAGTCCATATCTTTCCCTTATGATACGGAATCTCTTTCTCGATGAAAAACTGCTCGATCATTTGGACGCAGCCTGGATCCATCTCTATCTCATCGGCCGCAGGCAGATAGTGATAGCTTGTCCCCTCGTCCCTGAGAGCTGCGGTCGGCAGGATCAGCCTTGCATCTTCTATGGTTCCGTCCAGCACGCCGCACTCTCCGCACACGAATATCTTGCGTGCACCCATGGCCACTATCTCTTCCATATTGCTTATGCAGGCCGAAGCCCCGATCCAGCACTGGCTTATGCCCAGTTCCCTGCCGTGATAATCTATCTTATATATGGGTGTATTTCCTGCAACGCTCACCAGATGTCCTGCTTCAACTCCTCTGTATCTTTTGGCGGTCTCCATGATGAGGGCCTGCGAAAACTCAAATACGACCGTCTCCGGAAATCCTTTCTTTTTCTTTACCACATGTTCCGGCCGGAGTATGGCTTTCTGGTCTTTGTCGTACTGATCCAGCAACAAATATATCACCTCCGATTCTTTTCTTGATTTTATCATATTATCCGGCCAAGGGAAACGGTTTGTGTTATAATGTGTAAAGGAATATATGTCTGGCCGTCAGGCAGACCCCGCCGGCAGACCCTTCCACCGAAAGGCCTTGGCTGCGGCACATCCCATCTGAAAGGAGCCATAAATGAAAAAATACTATAAGATCGGTGAAATCTCCAAACTGTACAGCATCAGTCCCGACTCCCTCAGATATTATGAAGATCTTGGTATCTTAAAGCCAAAGCGGGATGTCAACGGATACAGGATGTACAGTATCAATGATATATGGACCTTAAACATACTCAGGGAACTCAGGACCATAGGGTTTTCCATGGAGCAGATAAAAGAACATCTGCTTTCATATGATCTTAAAAGCACTCTGGGCCTGTTCAGCGATGCTATAGATGTCATAGACAAAAAAACCGCAGAGCTTTCAGCTCTCAGGGCGCAGCTTTCCGAGCGGATAGATGAGATCAAAAGGCATCAGTCCTCTGACAAGCCAAAAAACAAGATAACCGTCCAGTATTATCCCGAACGGCATGTGCTAAAATTAAGTGAAGATGTTTACAGGGACGATGAGATTGATTTCGTCATAAAAAAACTGCAATCTGAGTATGAAGATCAGCTGTATATAATAGGATACGGCGACATAGGCAGCACGATCCCTCTGGAAGAACTGCAAGAAGGCAGGTACGGCCATTTTGATTCGGCTTTCTATATAGTCGATCCTGAAGAAGAATACGACGATGTCCTGCCCTCCGGCAGCTATCTTTCTATGATAGTCGGCGGCAGTTATGCACAGATGGCTTTCTACTGGGAACAGCTCCTGTCCTACGCCCGCAGCCATGATCTTGAACCTGTCGGCAAGGCCATAGAACTTTATCTCATAGATAATCACGATACATCTGATGAAGATGAATATGTGACCCAGATCCAGATCCGTATTAACGGCGAAGAGCGCCCATTATAGCAGGTACCATCTGTTTTTTGCGGGATACTACCCCGTCAAGCCGGAAATTCTCTCCGTCACCTGCCCCAAAGGCTTCTGCGATCAGCTCCCTGGCACCTGGACCTGCCCATAGGATGTCGGAACTCTCCTCCATGACATCGGTGAGCATGAAGAAGAGCATATTAAGTTCCTTTTCTTTCATGAGCTCATTCATGGCAGGCTCCAGCTTGCCTTTTATCTCATCAAGTTCCTCTCTGTCCATGGAGCTTATCTGGCCAACGCCGAAAGTCATACCTCCACACACAAACTGTTTGAAATCCATGGCGCAGATCTCTTCCGCCGTTTTTCCGCTGAGATCACTGCCGGCATTGAACATGGAACGGGCAAGTTCCTCCATATTTATCCCGGCTATGCCCGCCAGTTCTTCACAGGTCCTCCTGTCCGCCGGAGTACATGTAGGCGAGCGGAAAAGCAGGGTGTCTGAAATGATGGCTGAACACATCAATGCAGCCATAGTCTTACTGATCTCAACATCGTTTTCTTTATACATCTGAGCAACTATAGTCGATGTGGAACCTACAGGCTGATTGCGGAAAAATACCGGTTCCACGGTTTCCACGCTTCCTATCCTGTGATGATCTATGATCTCAAGGATCTCCGCATCACTGATGCCGTCTATTGACTGGGAACGCTCGTTATGGTCCACGAGAATGACTTTTTTCTTTCTGGCGCCCAGAAGTCTGCGCCTTGAGATAAATCCTATGAAACGGCCTTTCTCGTCAAGCACCGGAAAATCCCTGTATCTTTTTTTGGCCATGGTCTCCCTTATGTCGTCCACAAGTTCGTCTGCATCAAATGTCGTCAGATTTTCGCGGCTCATAAAATATCTTACCGGTATGCTCTGATTGATAAGGCGAGCGGCGGTAAAGGCATCATGAGGCGTACTTATTATCGCGATACCTTTTTCTTCGGCAAGGCGCTTTATCAAATCAGGTACTTTTGTCCCCTGACATATGACCATACATGCAGCTTCAAGTTCAATGGCACATAACTGCGCTTCATACCGGTTCCCCAATATGACCAGGTCTCCCTTTTCAATAAAGTCCTCCATTATGTCCGTACCGGAAGCTGCGATAGCCACCTTTCCGTCGGTATATTGGGCTGAAGACGCAGATGACACCATTGAACCGTCTAAAGCTTTTTTTATGTTTTCATATGGGGTCTGTGCTTTGGCGAGGATCTTGCTGTCATGGACATCCATATATGATGTGGCTATGTCTCCGATGGTTATGAGGCCCTCAAGGCTGTCTCCGCTTACGATCGGCATCGTTTTCATATTGCGGGCCTTCATCATCTCCCAGACATCTTTGATGGACACATTTCCGTCGATGCCTTTCATCCTGTTTATGTCCATATCTTTTACCTGGAGGCTGACATTATCTAAAAATTCAGGCGGCTCTACACCGAATCTGTCCAGAATGTATTTTGTTTCCTCGTTTATCTGTCCGGCGCGGCGTGCCTCATAGAATTTTCCTGTGATCCGGCGTTTCAGTTCAGCGTAGGCTATGGCTGAACATATGGAATCTGTATCCGGATTTTTATGACCTATGACATATACTTTGCTGTTCTGATCCATCCTGTTTTCCTTTCAATATAACGCTTATTTGAGTATACCATATGATATCTGTCCTTTTCCAGCAAAAAAACAGCAGTTTTGGTTAAGGTATTGCCTAAAATCTCGTGTTGTGGTATATTATATTGAGTTTATCTGCCGCCGGGTAGGTAAACATCGCATTTATCTGCGTGTCGTAAGGCCTTAGAAGACGCGCTTGGTAAGTGCGTTTTTTATTATAGCGCTCTGCGTGGGGCTTTTGCAGGGCATATCGTATATCAAGGAGGTATATATAATGGCATGGATCTGTTTGTATTTGGCGGGGCTTCTGGAAGTTTTCTGGTCCACCTGCCTCAAATTTTCCCACGGTTTTACGGTACTGAAATTTACGATACTGACCATAGCGGGGATGATCCTGAGTTTCCTGCTCCTTTCCCAGGCCATCAAGACTCTTCCCCTGGGTACATCTTACGCCATATGGACCGGGATCGGCGCAGTCGGAGCAGTGTTCGTCGGAATGCTGCTGTTCAAAGAAGTCTTGACACCTCTGAGGCTTTTCTTCGTCCTGCTCATACTGGCAGGTATCATCGGACTGAAGATCACTTCTGCCCAGTGACGGCCGATCACGCAGGCGGTCCGGAATCGTTTCCGCAAAGCTGATGACAATCGTCTTTCATTGTAGTAAGATAATACATGAGCATGAAAGTCATATAAAAAAGTCTACGGAGGTTGTCATCATGTTTTTTAAAGGAGCTCAGAGAAAAGTAAACAGGCTGAAAAAAGATATATTTACTGAAAAAGGCGCCAACAGAAACCATCTGGCCAGAGAGATATATGATTTCATCAATGCGCACGGAGGTCTGTGCAGTATCAAGATAACACTGACTGAGGACCGGACCATTGAAGAAACATATAAGCACTATTATTTTGGCGACGGAAGCGTCTTCCCCCTGAGAAATGACCGCTCTGCGTCCTATGTTTCCGTATGGGATAGGAATAACCGGGAACATCGTTTCAATTTCAACGAACATGGTTATATGAACCCCGATGCGGAATGTGTGTATGATCTGATCATGCGGCTGAAAGACCTGCTGCGCACATCACATTTTAATTTTTACGGCCAGTGGGAAGCTCCCGGCTACGGTTACAGCATTACAGACGCCATAAGTTCTGCCACAGGTCATTACGGAACCACTGCCGAAAGCGGCAACGGCTGGTTCATCATGGGCAGCGCATTCATATTAGATGACGCCAACTGGCAGCGATACATGAAAGATGTGGAAAGGGCCCGCCAAAAGGCCGACCCGCAGAAAAACCTCAAAAAGATCTGATCCGCTATTTTTCCACAGGGCCGCCATAGCTCCTGATCCAGCCTATGTTCTGCGCATTACTGTATCCGCAGCTTTTCAGGGCGCTGACGGCCTGTCCGCTGCGGATCCCGCTCAAGCAATATACCGGCAGCATACTCGTCCCTTCTCCTCATGGTTTTTACCATATTATTACCCTGTTTTTTGCCCATAAATAAGAAATTTTGACAAAAAGGTGTTTATTTTCCATCACAAAGTGTGTATAATATTTTAGTTGTTTTAACAAAGTCTTAACTATTTTGAAAAGGAGGTTGACGCGAATTGGTTACATTTATTATTGGACTCGCAATACTTTTCGTTGGAGCTGCGCTCTATGGAAAGTTCTGCGAAAAAGTTTTCGGACCAGACGACAGACAGACCCCAGCATATACCAAGCAAGATGGTGTTGATTATGTCCCTATGAGAGAATGGAAGAACAGTCTCATCAACCTGCTGAACATAGCCGGAACGGGCCCTATATTAGGACCTATCCAGGGCATCCTGTTCGGACCGATAGCATTTATCACTATCCCTATCGGGAACATAATCGGCGGAGCCATGCACGACTATTTTTCGGGCATGATCTGTCTCAGGGACGGCGGCACTCAGATGCCGGACATGATAAGAAGATACAGCAACAAAGGTATATACGCCTTCTATCAGGTATTCTGCAGCCTGCTGCTCCTGCTGGTAGGCGCCGTATTTATCTACACCCCTGGAGATATAGCTGCTACCCAGGTCTTCGGATTTGACGGAAAAGCTACATCTGTTTCCACATGGGTGATCTACGGAGTTATCTTTGCATATTATCTTATCGCTACAGTTTTCCCTATCGACAAGATAATCGGAAAGATCTACCCCGTATTCGGAGCCATACTGCTGTTCTCAGCGATCGGCGTGTTTATAGGTATATTCGCCAAAGGTTATCCGCTGGTAGAGCTCTGGGATGACTGGAATGCAGGCGGCATATTATACGGCGACTATTTCAGTGAAAATCACTTTATCCCGATTTTCTTCATCACCGTAGCCTGCGGTATCCTTTCGGGATTCCACTCGACTCAGACTGCCATCATTTCACGTACCATGAAGAGCGAGCGTCAGGGACGCATGACATTCTACAACATGATGGTGGCCGAAGGCTTCATCGCCATGGTATGGGCTGCCGGAGCCATGGGAGTTTATAACCTCGGTCTTCAGGAAGCTAACGCATCTCTTGCCACTGAAACAATCGGTATCGTATGCAAGAACATCCTCGGACCTGTAGGCGGAGTCATTGCCCTGATCGGAGTTATCGTTCTGCCTATAACATCTGGAGATACTTCACTGCGTGCCCTGCGTATGGCCATAGGCGACGCTTTCCACATAGATCAGAAATCCGTCGGAAAGAGGCTGGGCCTTGCAGCAGTGATCTTTGCTCTCGTTGCAGTCATCCTTGTATTTGCCAAGAGCAATGCTGACGGATTCAATATCCTGTGGCGTTACTTCGCATGGTCCAACCAGAGCCTGTCTCTGTTTGCATTCCTTGCCATAACCATATGGATGTTTGAAAACGGAAAGGCCAAATTTGCCTGGATGCCGCTCATCCCTGGGTGCTGGTATGTGTTCATCACCATAACATATATCGCCAACGCCCAGATCGGTTTCCACATTCCATGGACAGGCGCATACATCATCGGCGTAGCATCCGCTGCTGCTTATCTGATCGCCATCGTGTGGTACGGCAAAAAAAGAGCCGGGTTAAAAGCCCAGACTCTGTAACTTTTCTGATATTAAAATCTGGCTCAGCAATATGCTATGAGATAGCCGACTCCAAGGGACAGCAATACCATAAAGGCCCCGACGGACATGAAGATGACGCTCACCGCAGGAGCTCTGTCAGGCTTCTTCTGGGCAAAGGCTTTCTCAGGCCTTGCAGGATCGTACCAGACGGTCATACGGCTTCCTGTGGGCCACAGGTCCTCCGCCATCTTTTTCAGGTTGGTGACCGCCGACATGGGAACTACGAGCCAGTCTTTTTCGGAAACATAGGCGCCCTGATCTGCATATACATTTCGGGGCGTCACTTTTGTTTTTGTCATAACGCCGCGGAAAGTCCTGACAGTTTCGTATTCCCGGCCGTCCGCTCTGTATCCTATCACCGGTTCCATACGGCCGCCACCCCGGAATCTGTGCCTTATCACCTGCCCCTCTGTCTTTTCCGTGCATCGGGCTGTTTTTCTTTTCTGCGCAAACCATACGGCTATGCCTATGATCCCTATGAGAAGTCCTGTCCCTCCGACCATTGCTATCTCCAGTACCGCTATCTGTATATCTGTCACTGTAAACCTCCGCAAACGAATGATGATACTTATACAATATATCCTGCCGCAGATTTTTTCAAGAGCATTTGTGAGTCTCAAGGCGACTGCATCCAGATCTCCTGCCATCTGCATCCGAACGCATCCGAACACAGGCCGGCTGCCTCATTCCCTGCAAAAAGACCCCGGAGCCTTGTTTGGCCCAGGGGTCAGTCATCCAGTCATATCATTATTGTTTGGATCCGCAGCCGCAGCTGCAGCCATTGGTCTCTGTTCCTGACGGGCCCTCATGTTTCCGTGCGGAGCAGCAGTCTCCGGCCGGGCAGCCTATGCATTTGGCGCCTTTTTTCTTGGCCCTTACTATATACGCTATGGCGGCTCCTATTATGACCGCGATAACGAGTATGATCAGGATGTCGATCGGTTTCATGCAGCAACACCAGATTTCTTGTTAGTATTAGTCGTGTGGAGAGCATACTCAGCAGCAAGCTTGCGGCTGGACCTAACCGTTATCATGGCGACTATGGCTGCCATGGCAGCTACGGCGATGAGTCCCGGCACGAAGCCTGTTCCCAGATGTCCCTCTGTTATAAGGGTACCTATCTGATATACCAGGAAAGCTACGGTATAACCTGTACCCAGCTGAAGTCCTATTCCTCCGAAGAGCCATTTCTTGCTTCCCAGTTCCGAGTTCATGGCTCCTATGGCTGCAAAGCACGGCGGAGTGTAAAGGTTGAACATCAGATATGCAAGAGCTGCAACTGATGTAAGGCCGAAAGTTGCGGCAACTTCACTGGCTCCTCCCACCAGTTCAAGAGCATCGGTATCTATAAAGTTTGTTATGCCGTAAACTACAGCCAATGTGCCTACAACATTTTCCTTGGCGATAAAGCCAGTGATGGCTGCTGCCGCCAGCTGCCATACGCCGAATCCCAGAGGGATCATCAGTACGGCAAACGGAGTCGCTATGGTCGCCAGGATGGAAGTGCTCTCCATTCCCTCTTCCACAACCTGTAGCTGCCAGTTGAAAGTCTGCATTATCTGAACGACGGCGTTGCACACCAGGATGATGGTGGCAGCCTTGATGATGTAAGCCTTGGCTCTCCCCAGCATGGACATGGTGGCCCTTATCATGCTTGGCGCTTTGTATTCAGGCAGTTCCATGATGAAGAAGGATTTTCTGTATTTGTGGCCTGTGATCTGTTTGATGAGCAGGGCGCCCACAAAGATCAGGAAGATTCCCACAAAATACATCAATGTACTCACCCATGAAGCATCGGCAAAGAATACTCCGGCAAAGAGGGCGATAACGGGTATCTTGGCTCCGCAAGGCATCCATGTTGTCAGCATTGCGGTGGCTCTTCTTTCTCTCTCATCCCTGATCGTACGGCAGGCCATGATCCCCGGTATACCACAGCCAGTGCTGATGATAATAGGGATTATGGATTTTCCGGAAAGGCCTACTCTCTTGAAGATCGGGTCCATGACCACGCTTACACGGGCCATATAGCCGCAGTCCTCAAGCAGCGCGATGAGGAAGTACATTACCATTACCAGCGGCAGGAAACCTACTACTGCTCCCACACCGCCAACTATACCATCCGCCAGCAGCGCCTGGAGGAATGCGCTTGCCCCTGCCCCTTCGAGGGCTCCGGCAACCCATCCCTGGAACATTTCTATGTAGCCTACCAGCCAGTCGGCGATCAGCGGTCCCAGGGCCGTCTGGGATATCCAGAACACGCCGTACATGACAACTGCAAAGATCAGGATGCCTGCCACTTTATTGGTGAGGACCTTGTCTACCTTATCGGCCATGGTCTCGTCCTTGGTCAGGATCTTGCGGGTTTCAACTTCAGACACCACCTTGTTCACAAACGCAAAACGCTTTCTGTCCTCAGCGTCGACCGCATTCTTGTCGGAAAGATCTATATCTGCCTGAACATACGGGGCTTTCTGACCTTTTCCCTTCATTTCCGAAGCAGCCTGCACCACCTCTTTGAGGCCCTTGCTGGCCGTAGAAACCGTCTCGATCACCGGACAGTTGAGTTTCTCCGAAAGAAGCCTGACATCAATCTTCGTACCCTGTTTTTCGTTTATATCACTTTTATTGAGTGCTACGATCACCGGTATCCCCAGTTCCAGAAGCTGTGTGGTAAAGAACAGGCTCCTGCTCAGGTTGGTTGCATCTACGATGTTTATTATCGCATCCGGATGTTCATCTCTGACATATCCGCTGGTGATGCTTTCCTCCGGGGTGAACGGGGACATGGAATAAGCCCCTGGAAGGTCTACAGCCACCAGGTCTTGCGAACCGGAAGAATATTCCTTTTTTATAAGGCTTTCCTTTCTTCCTATGGTAACCCCGGCCCAGTTACCTACATGCTCGTGTTTTCCCGTCAGCGCATTATACATGGTCGTTTTGCCGCTGTTGGGATTGCCGGCAAAAGCAATTCTCATTATACATCCTCCTTATTGCAAAGTAAATAAAATGATTGCACAATATAGTTATACTTGACTAACTACCAGCCGTAAAAAAAGCGGCTCCTATATCAGGATAGATTCCGCAATTCCATTGTCTATGTTGTATCTGCCATCTTTGATAGATACAACACACCCGCTTTTAAGGCGTGATACCACCGTAATAGGTTCTCCGCTGTAACAGCCCAGACGGAAAAGGAACAGTTCCAGATCTTCATCGTCTGTACATATTTCTTTTATGGTATAAGTCTGACCGATAACAGCATCGTTTAAATTCATGGTAATCTCCGTATCCTTTTCTTAAAATACTAACATCGGCCCTTGATCGGCCGGCAGTTGGTTAGGCGTTTCTAACTACGATGTTATTATAACACCATTACAACTTTTGTCAACGGGTTTGCCGGAAAAATTTCCAAAACTTATATGTATGCAGATGTATTACCGTCCTCTTTTCAGATATCTCTGTGTATAAGGGCATACTGCAAAGCACAACCCGCACAGGTCCGTTTCGATGCCTGTAGCCTGCCTCATCCTTTCAATCTGTGTCTTTTTACATTCCTCTTTTACAAAGATTTCCTCCCTTTCCGTATCTCTGGCCCACAATGTCCCTTTCAGCGCTCCTGCCGGGCAACTCTTGACGCAGATCTGACACTTGCCGCAGCGGCTTTGGTCTATGGGTATTCCGACGGGCAGAGGGGCGTCGGTAATAAGGCTTGAAAGCCGCACTGCACTCCCGTATTCCTCAGTGACCAGCAGACAGCTCTTGCCTATCCAGCCAAGCCCTGCCCTGGTGGCCACAGTCTTGTGGGGCAGCGGCGTCCGCCAGTTCTCGTCCTTTTCAACTGTTTCTGTGGTATTTGCCATTGCATTGAATCCTCTATCCTTCAGAAATCCTGCTCCTGTCAGTACGATCCGGTCCAGCCTGGCGTTCAATGCATTGTACATATTGTAATATTCCATCGTAGGCGCCGTTTTAAGATCCTCAACGATGTGTGCGGGAACAGGCACTGCCACAGACACACCGGTGCACAGCCGCCCTTTTATGACTTCCTTCAGGTCTGCCGTTCCCACCAGCGCCGCACCCGCCTGGTACAAAACTGAAAACAGCTGATCCCTCAATTTTTCTTTATCTGACTCCCTTTCTGTCATACGGCAACCTCCCAATGTAGTCTCTGACCTGATTTTATCATACACGGCCGGCAGCGGCAACTGCATCTGCCTTCTTACTGGATGGTGACGGTATCCATGACAGTCCGTGATATCCTTTCGCCTCGTTTGTGATATCCTTTCGTCTCGTTTCTCTTGACATATGCCGGGAATTGCTATAGAATATCACTTGAAAATTTTGAGTGGATTTTTCCGGACAACTTATGTTTGTCATCTTTTCGCCACACAGCTGTACTGAGCTGTGCGGCTTTTTTGTTGCAGATAAATGAATACAGGAGAAATCATATGAACGATACTTTTATGAAAGAAAGGCCTGTACTGCCTCTTTTGCTGTCCATGTCGCTTCCAATGGTCATTTCCATGCTTGTCAACTCCCTTTATAATATAGTTGACAGTTTTTTTGTGGCCAAGATCAGCGAAGAGGCCATGACTGCCCTTTCCCTTGTCTATCCGATCCAGAACTTTATAAATGCCCTTAGCATAGGTTTCGGCGTTGGCATAAACGCCGTCATAGCTTTTTATCTCGGCGCCCAGGACCGCCGGAACGCAGACAAAGCTGCGACCCAGGGGCTGCTGCTTGCTGCAGTCCACGGAGCTTTGATGACTGTAATATGCATAGCTGTCATTCCGGGATTCCTGGAAGGCTTTACATCTTCTCAGGCAGTTATCGACCTGGGTGTGCGGTATTCGATGATCGCATTTTCTTTTTCTCTGATAGTGAACATCAGCCTTGCATTTGAGAAATTTTTCCAGGCTGTCGGGAGGATGAAAGTTACAATGGCTGCCATGATGTGCGGCTGTATCGCAAACATAATATTAGACCCTTTGATGATTTTCGGCATTGGGCCTTTTCCGGCCATGGGAATAGAAGGGGCAGCCCTTGCCACAGGTATCGGCCAGACCCTGACTCTGGCCATATATCTGTTTATCTGCTTCATGCGACCTCTGGGTCTGAATATAAAAGGCTGCTACCTGAAACCTGACAGCAAGATGATCTTAAGGCTGTATTCGGTAGGCATCCCTGCCACATTAAACCTGGCACTGCCGTCTATCCTCATATCAGCTCTGAACGGTATCCTGGCAGCTTACTCGGAAGTTTACATTCTCGTCCTTGGCATCTATTATAAACTGCAGACTTTTCTATATCTGCCTGCCAATGGCATCGTCCAGGGTATGAGACCCCTTATAGGCTACAACTACGGAGCCGGAGAGCATGATCGGGTGAAGCAGATATACAGGCTGGTGCTTATAATGTGCGCCATGATAATGATGCTGGGCACTGTCATATGCCTCCTGGTACCGGATCTTCTGATGAGCCTGTTCACCGGCACCCAGGAGACTATTGAGGCCGGCGCAGCAGCGCTCAGGGTCATAAGCGCAGGTTTTATCGTTTCCGCAGTATCGGTTGCTTCTTCCGGCGCCCTTGAGGGGCTGGGCAAGGGAGGCCCCTCCCTTATAATCTCCTTGTGCCGCTACATTGCGGTCATCCTGCCTGCGGCATTTGTCCTCAGCAGGCTTTTTGGACCGTCAGGCGTATGGCACAGCTTCTGGGTGACCGAGGCTGTAACCGCTGTGATCTCATTGGCAGTTTACAAGAAAGCGGTCCGTGAACCCCGCTGACAGACAGTTTCTCCCGTAATATGCCAAACATGATGGCTTCCGGACACAGGATGTCTGCCGGTATATGATATCGCTGCATTCAGCAGGACAGCCTGCTTCCTGTCAATTCCATCTCGTCTTTTGCATGAATGGCATAGAAAAAATCCCTTTCAAAACTGGAGAAGCCCCCACCTATGAGCCGTTACTCACAGTTGAGGGCTTTTTTATCAACAAGAGACGAACCTGCGATTCCCGCTCACATCCCATCCTCACACGCTGTCAAAGGGCGGCGGACAAAGGCCGGGACATCCTATCCAAACAGCTTTGCGGTCTTTTCCATGTGGCTGGCCACAGCAACGCCAAACGGACAACGGGTCTCACATCCTTTACAGCCGATACAGTCTCTGGCATTGGCAGAAAGCTGCTCATAATGAGCCCGCAGTGTTGCAGGTATCTCATCCTGCATGACGGCCAGGTCGTAGAGTTTGTTGACCATGGCTATATCAATGCCCACCGGGCACGGAGCGCAGTGGCCGCAGTAAGTGCACTGCCCGTAATAGGCATGGAGCGGCGCCTTTGCCAGGACGCTGGCATAGTCCTTTTCCTCATCTGTGGCTGTTTCATAAGCCACGGCCGCATCCACATGTCCTACGCTGTCATATCCGGCCATGATACTGGCAACAGCAGGGCGCGTCAGCGCATAATGGATACACTGTACCGGCGTCAGTGCCACTCCAAAAGGCGATGTCTGATCGGAAAACAGTCGGCCGCCGGCATAGCCTTTCATGACAGTGATACCCACCTGATTCTGTTCGCATATCCTGTAAAGGTCTTCCCTTTCCGGGTCTATGCCGTGGAGGGATTCATCATACTTTTCCTTAAAATAATCATCGATGTTCTCGCTGGCCGGAAGCAGATCAAAAGCAGGGTTTATGCTGAACAATATCATTTCTATGATATCGCTTTGCGCCGCCAGCTTGGCCACCTGCGGATTGTGGGTGCTCATGCCGATATGACGGATCACCCCATCCTGCTTTAATTTAAGTACATATTCAAGAAATTCCCCGTCCATGATCTGGTGAAATTCCCGGACTTCGTCTACAAAATGTATCATTCCCAGGTCGATATAGTCTGTACCCAGCCGGGCCAGCAAGTCTTCAAAAGCTTCCTTTGCCTTATCCATCTGACGGGTGCGCACATACTGTCCGTCCTGCCAGGTGGAACCGATATGCCCCTGGATGATCCACCGCTCCCGTTTCCCTGCAATGGCTTTTCCGATGTTGGAACGCACATTGGGTTCTGACATCCAGCAGTCTAAAATATTGATACCGGCCTCCTCACAGCGGTCGATGATCTCTTTTACTTCCTGAGCGTTGTGGCGCTCCAGCCATTCAGCTCCCAGTCCGATCTCGCTGACTGATAAGCCTGTTTTTCCAAGTGTCCTGTATTTCATGTATATACCAGCCTCCCATATATGCTAATGTCGTAAGCCTGTCGCCACAGTCGATACCGCTTGCTCTGCGCCTGCGGATAACAGCTCCATGCTTCTTTAAATTATAGGCGATCTTGCGCATAAAAACAATCTCTATCAAGGTCACATCATCTAAATATTCGCCTCATCCAGGCATTTGATCTTTCGGGCAATTTCTTCAATAACCTGTATGAAATGTCCATCGCTCTTGCCTGTCGGGTCTGCAAGTCCCCAGTCATCGTCAAAGGCCCTGCCGATATATGGACAGCCGACATCACACCCCATCGAAATCGCAATGTCAGGCATGGGGATCTTATCAATCGTCTTGCTGTACTGGCTCTGTTCCATATCTATCCCGTAAAGCTGCTTCATGAGCCGCACAGCGTCCTGATCGATCTGCGGTTTTGTCTCTGTCCCGGCGGAATAGAAGTCAAACTTGTCTCCCGCCAGATGTTTTCCGAGCGCTTCTGCGATCTGGCTGCGGCAAGAGTTGTGAACACAGATAAAGGCGATTTTCTTTTTACTCATGGGTGGATCCTCCTGCTTGTGTATCAAAGCAATTACATGGGCGGCTTGCAAAATCCCTGATGGGGATTTCGCAGTCTTTCAGACCGGCAATCATCTGCAATGCGGCTTGTTTCTCCAGTCGAGCATATGCCAATGTATTTGTTGAAAAAACGGCAGAGGATCGGGTCTCTACCGTTTGTTTGTTATCAAAAGGTGTATTCGTGCGCCGCTAAGCTGCATAAATATTGAGGGGATTGCGGTATTTCTTTTTATTTCCACTCGCTCCTCAAAATCACCTCTCATACAATTTTGTATTGGTGATTTAACACGAGTTATTTTAATTATCTGAAATATCCATATAATATGGACTATCTAAATCTATGTTGTCCTTTTGTCGTCAGTTGATACAAAGATGTAATATCGCATTGCAACTCATTTGAAGTTATATAAGTACCCTTATCTTCTCCAAAATTCCAAGCGTTAAAATATTGACTTTTATCTTCATTGTCATCATTTCCGAGGTCAAGTTGCTCTAACATTTTTTTGTATTCTTCAATTTCAAAATCAGATATGGTTTTCATATGTCTAATCCTTTGTTATTTTTGGTGAATAATATATCTATTGCCACATTGGTTTTCTATTATTTTTGTAGCATTTGTGGCATCTAAAGTAATAATAAATGAGTGGTGAACCGATAGTACAGCCTCCTGAAGCTCTTGATTTTCTTCAAGCAAAGACACTTTCAACCCTAAATTCTTACAAAATTCATATGTAAAATGCCTAGAGTGAGATTTATTGTTGGCGTTTAATTTGTTAACTATTTTGGATATTTTTCTTTTCTTGTCTACACCGTTTGTTTCATCTGCGAACATACAATCACCAAGCCATTCAGTAACTAAAACACTTGATAGTCTGATTGAATCCATTACAGTGTAAAAAAAGGCAGCCGGATATTTTTTTAGTTGCAATTCCCAATATGTTTTTGAGTTTACATTATTGTCTAAATCGGCTTTAGCTTCACGAAATTCATTAATAATGTTATACGCAGGAATACCACCATATTGAGGATCAATCGGGCCTAAACAAGAATGCCTAGCCAACAAAATTTCGTTTGCAGAACACGCCAACATTGTACCAGCCGACATAGCCATCTGTGGTACAATTACTCTAATGTCGTTACCGAATTTGCTGTGAAGATATTTTACAATGCCCTCTGTTGCTGTTGGATTCCCTCCAGGCGTATGCAATATTAAATCTAAACCTTTAGAGCAATCTAAACCTTTAAGTGCATTCATAAATCCAGTTATGTCACTATCATTAATATCAATGTTTTGTGTTTTTCCTGGCTTCAGCCAACCGGAATAATAGGCAATGGTGTTTCTTCCTGTAATGTTTGACAACTGACAAATATATTTACCTCTCAAATCATCTACTGTAAGTGCTTGAACATTTTCACCGTTTTCATTTTGATGAGTCTGTAGTTCGTTTAATAAATCCCCCCACGAAGGCATTATTAATCTCTCCTTTGTTTATTATTTCTTTGTTATCTACAGAAGTATTTGAAAATGATAAACTACCAATATTTACCTTCCCAAATTCAATACTCTCTTTCCAAATTTGAAGTTCAAATTCACGATTTAAATCACACATTATAATACACCTCTAATAAATCTATTATATTAGTTTTTGCACTAATGTGTTCACTTATCCAATCACCGAATTATTTTATGATATTCATTGTATGTAGACATATAATATGTGTTTTTATTATAATAGAAATGTAGGAGGATTGCAACTATGGACATGATAAAAGTCTTTGTGGACACTTTAGAAAAATATCACACAGCAATGAGTGTATCTGTATCTCAAGAGGTATTTGCGGATAAGTGTGGTATGCACAGAACATATATTAGTACAATTGAGTGTTATCGCAGAAGCATTTCTTTAGAAAATACTCAGCGCATTGCTGATGCACTTGAAATTTAAACATGTAAGTTATTTTAGGGGAATAAAAATGTCTACACATATTTGTAACTACAGATTGTCAAATGGTAATCGTCAACAAAAGATGTACTCTCTTATAGCTTGTTTCTTGGGTAAGGATTACGGCAATGGTAAAGGAAGTGATGCATTTCGTTACAAATACAATATTGAATTTTATGGTAATTACGGAATCTTTTTAAAACGACCAACTCAACTTAATAAAGGCTTTGATTTATTATAAATGTACAGAGAATGTATTTCAAAAAGAATAGAAGATGCAATAATCCCAGCCTAAATGATATTTTTAAGGTATTACTTTACTGTAGAAACGAGAGTCCAAATGAATATGGCCTGTTAGAGAAGCAATTGCTGCAAGCCGATAAATACAAAAAAGGCGAAATTACAAAAGAAGAATTTGACCATTAGCACTATACATATCCAGAATAGAACACCTAAAATTCTAATAAATAATAAGGAGATACCGAAATGACAATTACAGAATTTATGGATTTATTTAAATTGAGAAATGAAGATACTGTCATAAGTTGGATTAATAAAGGATATATTCCAGGAACAAGAAAAGATGCGAAAACGGGTGCATTTATTATACCTGAACTTGCACGACCACCATATACTAAAGCAAGAGCTAAGACCAGCAATTCGATTCACAAAAGTATTGTGAAAGCTTGCATTAATAGATATGGAGTTTGTGCCAAACTCTATGGATTAACTGATACAGAATTTCAGGTTTACATTCAAGATTTACACAATGCTGGGTACATACATATTGAAACTCGCGATAATATAGATTATTATTTCGCTACTAGTAAAAGTAACGAATTTCTTAATAGTTCTAAACCCCAAGAATTATTCAAAGATTGCGTTAAAGGCATTACAAAAGGAATTACAACTGCTTGTCTTGAAAAGGCAATGGCATAATCAAATGCAATCGATGCCACCCGTAAAACGGCAATGTCATTAAGTTAAGGAATACAGAAAAATCCCAGATTGAAAAATATGGGATTTTTCTTTTGAAAAGCGTTGACAATAGCCATGATTTGTGTGGCCGATTTTATCAGATTCTTCGATCCGGAAGATAAAATCGGCCCTTGTAAATGGAAATCAGTATCTGTTTACAAGGAGGAATCATATGAGCATAAAAGATATTGTCTGTAAATTCAACTATGAAATCAGTAAATTTGCAAAGCGTAAATCAGAATTTTGTAATTGTCCAGGAAGAGATTTTTCTCGTAATCGTAAACAAAATTTTGAAAGTGTCATACGCTCCATCCTTTCATTAGACGGAGGATCCCTTACCAATGAATTGTTGAAAATCCATCAGTTTTCCCCTGATTCACCATCCGCTTCTGCATTCATACAGCAGCGTGCAAAACTCTCTGAAAACGCATTTCCTTATCTTTTTCAAGAACTTAATAGTACTTTTTACAGGGATTGCCGCTATGATGGTTATCGTCTCATTGCTGTAGACGGCAGCCATATCCATGTACCAAATAATCCGGAAGATAAAGATTCTTTCGTTCAATCAAGAGCAGATGAACATTTCCATAATGAATTTCATCTCAATGCATTTTGGGACATTATGCAAGGAACATTTCTGGATGCTGTTGTACAGAAATATCGAAATCAGAATGAAGATCGTGCACTGATTGAAATGCTTGAACGCTCATCGCCTGCGGATATGATCCTTGTATGTGACAGAGGCTATGAAGCGTATAATAATATCGCGCATATTCAACAGGCGGATCATAAATATGTGATGAGGATAAAAGAGCAAGGCTCTTTTGGAATTGCTGATGGATTAGAACTTCCAGATAAAGATGAATTTGATATGTATACAGAGCTTTCGCTGACCAGGAAAGGCAGCCTTGAAATAAAAACCCTGGCAAAGCGCTATAAAAACAAATACAGATGGCTTCCCTCACATGTTCACTTTGACTATCTTCCGCCCTCAAAGAAAAATGAGTCTGCAGTATTCTTCATACTGAAATTCAGGATATTAAGAATTAAAATCAGAGAAAACCAATACGAAATGTTGTTGACGAATCTGCCTTCAGATAAATTTCCACCACATAAGTTAAAAGAAATTTACTCTATGAGATGGGGAATAGAAACTTCTTTCAGAGATTTGAAATATATCGTAGGGATGTTGAAATTCCATTCAAAAAAGAGCTGCTTTGTAACACAGGAAATTTATGCTGCATTGATTATGCATAACATGACGGTTGTTGTCTCTCAATGTGTAGAAATCCATCAAAGAAAAAGAAAATATGAATATAAGATACGATTTTCAAATGCAGTTTGCATTGTAAAGAGCCTTTTGACCGGAGGTGTTTCACCTCCGGCTGCGGAAATGTTAATCAGGAAAAATCTATCCCCGATTCGCCCAAACAGAGGATATCCCAGAAAAAAGACTCCGCTAAAGGCTAAAATACAATTCGTATACAGAATAGCATAAAATAAAGAGAAATAAAAGTCAGGCAGATTTTAATCTGTCAATTTTAGCATGCAAAAAATAAGTACTAAATAGATAGACATCTGATTTTTCTATTTTATGATTCATAACATGTCATTTCATACTTATTGTTCCTGCCTTAACTTAATGACATTGCCGCTTCAAGCGGGGTTTTGATTTTTGGTGCGGATAAAAGGATTCGACCGCCTGCTTCGATGCTATCTTTTGACTGAATGTCAGGCAAACCTCGCAGGCTGCTTCCTCGGCTCCCTTTTCGGTCGCCTTCGGACCGCTCGCTGCCGGAAGCCTCGCCGGGGCTTCCGGCTTCACGCTCGCGCCTTCTCAGGTTCGAATCCTTACCTCATCATATCAAAAAATCAAAATCCCCGCTTCAAGCGGGGTTTTGATTTTTGGTGCGGATAAAAGGATTCGAACCTTCATGAAGGAACCTTCACACGGACCTGAACCGTGCGCGTCTGCCAATTCCGCCATATCCGCATATTCACTTTCGGAATGCGGGCCGCTCATACTTTCCTTTTGGCGATGAACGCTCCCGACATTCCTACTATACACTATTTCAAACTAAATTTCAATAGAAATTTTCTTTTTCTTTAATCTATTATAAACATTTCTTCTTAAAAGGACATACAGGACCGAAAATAACGGGATAAACACTATCATTCCCACAATGCCGGATATATTTCCGCCCACCACGACCGCAAACAATGTCCACAGTGCAGGCAGGCCTACAGATCCGCCAACCACTCTCGGATATATGACCTGTCCCTCTATCTGCTGCACCACAAAGAAGATTATGATGAACCACAACATCTGCCTTATGCTTTCTGTGGCGATGAGCAATGCTCCGAAAAGCAGCCCTATAAATGCTCCTATGTACGGTATCAGCGCAAACGAGCCTATCATTACTCCTATAGTTGCTGCATAAGGAAAACCTCCGATCAGCAGTACCACGAAAAACATTGTTCCAAGGATAACTGCTTCAAGGCACTGCCCCGACAGGAAATTTGAAAAAGTCCTGTAGGACAGGGATGCGATGCTGCATATCTCATCAGCCCATGTTTTTCTCAGATATGCGTATAATATCTGTTTAGCCTGTCTCCCCAGCTTCTTCTTGCTCGCAAGTATATACAGAGCGAAAATTATGCCAAAGAGCATATTGGTCATTGTGCTGAACACGCTGGTCGCAGCCTCTCCTGCCGTAGTCAGCAGCTTGAGTCCGCCGTCTCTTATGGCTGCTATGATGTTGGCCGAGTTGATCTCCGGAAAATACTTCTGCATGAATTCCGTATTGATCCCGTATGAGTCAAGGGTCGCGATCCATTTTGGATATGACTGCTGTACGGCATCGGCGATCTCTCTTATGGCTTCGCCCAGGTTGGGGAATATAACTTTTCCTATGAAATAGAGGGCAGCAACAAAAGCCACAAGGGTCACTATGATGCATATGGCCGTCTTTGCTTTTTCAAGGCCTTTGCTGTAATGCCGTCTCTGGAGCCTGTCGATCTGTTTTTCAAAGAAATGCATAGGCACATTCATTATAAACGCCATTGCGCCGCCCACTATAAGCGGCATGCACAGGCCTATGGCATATTGCAGCACTCCCAGCACCTCGCTCAGGTTGAGCAGGGCGGCAAAAAGCATTATGCCGACTATTACGATCAGCAATGTCTGTTTAAATTTGTTGTCAGGTTTTATATCCATAATATCTCCCTTTTATCCTTTGTAGCTATTTTACAGGTATTCCTGTCCTTTGTAAAGTCAAATGCCCCCATAAAATATCTTCTTTATGGTCCATATGCTGACTCCGGCCAGTCCCATCTCGTCAGCCATGGCTATTCTGGCCTGCCAGCTTCTTTCATTTTCAAACCAGACAATATGTTCCCTTCCATAAGGGTCGGTGTAATTGAAATACGGCGCCATAGCTGTTTCATCCCACAAAACAGGGACTCCGTAATATTCGGCCCGTGCGGCAGCCTGATAGTTTCCGAGGGTTTCCGCCCGGCTTTCACCTTTTATAAACGGAAGCGTCCAGTCGTATCCATAGTTGTTGAGCCCCATAAGGATCTTGGACGGCGTTATCTGAGACATTCCATATTCAAGTACATGCCTGACATTGGTTATTGGCGACACCGGAAGAGGTTCTCCATATGTATATCCCCATTCATATGTCATTATTATGCAGTAGTCAGCAGCTTCTCCCAGCTTCTTATAGTCGTGGCCTTCATAAAGCACGCCTTTCTGGTCTGAACTTATCTTGGGCGCCAGGGCTACGGTGGTAAGGTATCCCAAAGGGGAGAGCATTTTCTGCATATCCTTTATAAACTCTGCATATGCAGAGGCATATTCCGCAGGCAGATATTCCACATCAAAATTTATGCCGCCCATTCCTTTTGTCCTGATATTGGCCTGTATCTCATAAAGCAGGCTGCTCCTTGCCGCCGGGTCATTCAGGACCGCAACGAAAGCATCCGGGGCAAACTGCCCCTTATCATCTATAGGCGCCAGAACCATCAGGGGCCTTACCCCGGCATTATTGGCTGCCCTTATCAGTTCCTCATCATCCAGCACAGTCAGTCTGCCGCCCTCTGTAATGCCATAGCTGAAAACCGAAAGCCATGTAAGCCTTGGAAGCCACCAGTTAAGCGCCGTATGTACGGTTGTCGGATAGGCATATCCGTTTACGATCATATATATCACCCCTGTATATACTATGCAGGGGCAAAAATAAAATCCCAAATCCATAAGATCTGGGATTTAAGCTCATTGGATCTGGCCTTCTTCGATGTAGCCTTCTTCGATCATGCACCCGATCACCTGCTGTCTGCGCTGTTCTGCCAGGTCCGGATTCACATCCGGTGAGTATACGGAAGGAGCATTGGGTATCCCGGCCAGCATGGTGCATTCATAATCGTTAAGTTCCTCCGGATCTTTGCCGAAATAGCCCTGGCTGGCCTCATATATGCCATAATAGCCTGAGCCGAAATAGATGGCGTTCACATAAAGCTCCAGGATCTCATCTTTGTCACAGATTTCTTCGATATCTCCGGCCACGAAAATCTCTGCCAGTTTCCGGCTGAGTTTGGTATCCTGCTGGAAATACATGATCCTTGCAAGCTGCTGAGTAATGGTGCTGCCGCCTTCTCTCAGCTCTCCTGCCTTTATATTGTTCCAGACGGCTCGTCCGATGGAAATTATGTCATATCCGCCATGGTCACGGAACCGCTTGTCCTCTGCAGCAATGACAGCATCCACATAAGTCTGCGGAAGCTGGCTGTAAGCAGTGTAATTTTCCATGGAGCGTATCTGCTGTATCTTTTCTTCAACCGGAACCTGAGCTACTGCGTCTGTATATTGCTGTCTCCCCTGGTAATATGTGACTCCTGCAAAAAATGCTCCGATTATGAGTACGAGGATGAATAGTCTTTTGATAAGCTTCATTTTATTTCTCTCTTCGGAACAGCGTAGCCCCTTCTTCTGTTACGAATTTTTTCAGCTTATGGACATGATCTTCGGCCACGACCCTGGCTTTCTGGCAGTCGCCGCTAAGTATCGCTTCCTCTATTTCTTCATGTTCCATCGGCATGGTCTCATATCTGGAAAAATCGTCATAATACAGATACCGGAACCTCAAAGCCAGCTCCTGTACCTGGGAGAGCAGTGATGTAAGGGTCTTGTTCCCGCTGAAGCTTCCTATAAGCTGGTGGAAAAGCTCATCGCATCTTATTATTTCTTCTATGTTGCCGCTGTTTACAGCTTCCATATATGCGCTGTTTGCCTCTACAAAGGCCTTTTTTTCATCTTCGGTCACCTTTTGCGCCGCCAGTGCCGCCGCCATTCCTTCGAGGTCCTGACGGACTTCCAGGACATCCAGCATGTCCTTTATGGATATGTCCGAGGCATAGGCGCCCCGTCTGGGCTCGATCGTTACCAGGCCTTCTTTTTCCAGTTTTCTTATGGCCTCTCTGATAGGCGTGCGGCTTACTCCCATTTCGTCAGCCAGTTCAACTTCCATCATGCGCGTTCCCGGAGGGATCTCGCCCACAAGGATCTGTCTTTTAAGTTCTTCGTAAACTATTTCTCTCAGGGGCCTGTGATTTTGCAGATCTAAATTTAACATCTTTTTTCCTCCGTTTCCTGACATTTTCATATCATTTTTGCCCAGAATGCCGAATATCCCTGTTTCCTGAAGTCCGCACATGCCTTTTGCGCATCCTGCAGGCGGCTGAACAGGGCAAATACCGTGGGCCCGCTGCCGGTCATCATGACCGCTTCGGCCATAGTTTCTGACATGAGCTTTATCTTTAATTCTTTAACATCGCCGTATTGCAGCAGTGTATAATCTTCAAGTACATTTGCCATATTTTTGTATAGGGCTTGCTGATCTCCCTGCTTCAGGGCGTTTATTATGGCCTGATTATCCGGCCGGCTCAAGATCCGGCAATGATCTATGGCGCTGTATACTTCTTTGGTCGAAACTCCAAAGGATGGTTTGACCAGGAGTACCGCTTTTTTTATCTTGTTTTTTATCGGGTTCAGTTCCTCGCCGATACCGCGGCACAATGCGCAGCCGAAACCTGTATTCTGTACCAGCACACAAAACGGCACATCTGCGCCGAGCCCTGCGCCTATCCTGCACAGCTCCCTGGTGGCAAGTCCAAGTCCCCACAGCTTGTTCAGGGCTATAAGCACGGCGGCTCCGTTGCCGCTTCCTCCGGCCAGCCCTGCGGCCACCGGAATGTGCTTTTCGATATATATGTCTATGCGGCCTGCGCCTGCCCTGTCCTTATATCCTGCTGCCATGAGAGCAGCAGCCTTGTATGCTATGTTCCTTTCGTCCACCGGAAGGAAATATTTGTTGCAGCTTAATCCGATGAGGATCTGACCGCCCTCGTTACTGTCCTTGCCGGTATGAGGTTTGCTGCCTCCTGCCGGAGTCCATTTAACAGTTATCTCATCGCACAGAGATATCCTCTGCATCACAGTCTCCAGTTCATGGTAGCCGTCTTCCCTGACACCTTTGATATCAAGGGAAATGTTAATTTTTGCGAAGGATCTTACCTTTATTGAGGGCATTTTTTCTCCTTAGGAAAAATGAGAGGCTCATCGCCTCTCATCATATTAAAAAGCTATTTTTTCTTTTTCTTTGCTTTTGAGGCGGTCTGATATTTAGCTGCCCTTGCTCTGGCCTGTTCTGCCGCTTCCTTCTTCGCCGCGACATATTTGCTTCCCGCTTCTGAAGCGGAATGTCTGCGGGCAACTCTGTATTTATTTACTTCGTCATCATCGTAGTAATCATCGTCATCATCGTCTTTTTCCGCCTCTCTGGCCTCTTTTTCTGCCAGCTTAGCTTTTTTCTTCTGGTCTTTTTCTACGATTTCTTCTACGGACTTGCCTGTTCTCTTTGCTTCTTTGTACGGATTGACTTTATCGTCCCTCTTTTTAGTTTCTTCGTCTGCTTTCTGAGCCGACTTCCTGCCGACTACCATCATGCCTCCGAACATGACTACCATCATGAGCACACTGATGAGCGTATTGGTGCTTGTGTTGAGAGTGGTAAATGTTATCTCCTGATCTTCTCCGAGAGTGTTTCCCTGGTCATCTACCACATCTCCCGATATATGGAGGGTGTATTCTGTATTCCCTGTTATCTGCACATCACTGTCGGAAGTGTTGTCCAGCAGTACCAGCACAACTCCTTCTTCCTTTTCGTTATAGAGAACTCTTGTCGGTATCCTGTTCCCGTCAGGTCCCATCAGCTGGAAACCGTCTTTGTTGGCTTCTCCTACAATGGATTCTGTCATATCCTGGCTGAAATATATCTTAACACCGAGGTTTTCTATGGATGCTCCCGTAGAGCCATCTCTTGGATAAGTCTCCTCTATGGTCAGGCCGCCTGCTGCAAAACAAAGTGATGTCGACAACATTATCAAAAGCATTGCTATGGCCAAGATTGCACCCTTTTTTTTCATTATTTTCCATCCTCCGATTCTGTTCTTTGGTCAATTTTTTCTTTATATCTGTTTATCCGCAGTTCCCTGAAAAACTCTTTGAGTATCTGGCTGCATTCTTTTTCAAGGATACCGGTCTGTATGTTCACATTATGGTTTAATCTCTTTTCCTGCACTATATTGAACACGCTCCCGCATGCTCCTGCTTTGGGATCCATGGTGCCGATGAAGAGATTCTCTATACGGGCCCACACTATGGCGCCGGCGCACATGGCGCATGGTTCGGCAGTCACATACATATCGCAGCCTATGAGCCTCCAGCCTCCCAAATAAGCGGCCGCCTGTCTGATCGCTTCCATCTCTGCATGGCATGTGGGATCATTTTTTGTCCTGGTCAGATTGTGGCCTCGTCCTATTATTTGTCCGTCTCTTACGATAACGGCGCCGATGGGCACTTCTCCCAGCTGACCGGCCTTTTGGGCTTCTATCAGAGCCTCAGTCATAAACTTTTCCATATACTTTGTTATGATAACATAAATCCGCCTAAAGTTCAACCGCTTTTGCATACAAAATCAGACTTCTGAGAGTCTCAGGGTCCGTTCGTCTACCCGCGCTATCCAGTATCCGTATACCAGTGACGCTTCTTCTTCGGAAATGGTATCCAGGTCCCCATACATTTCTTCTCCGCCACGCAGCGGCTGCCACAGGGTAAATCCTGTTCTGCCACCAGCCGGCTGTTCTTTCCGCAGGAATCTGCCGGGAATGCCTATATAACTGCCTTCCACGGCTTTCCCCACCAGAAAATGGCCATGTTTTTTGGCCATCTCATAGCCTTCCGGGCAAAACTTTTTTAATATTTCCACATCCGTCTCCTTGTGCCAGCGGCTTGCCGTCTCGTCCGTTGTAAACGGCCCTTCTGGCTCTTTTTTCTTCATAAGCTGGCTCAGAGCGTACATCAGATATTGTTTGTTCATAGCCATAACCTCCCGCCTGATAATATGCGGGTAAAGGTGGTATTATGCCGGATCTCTCCGTCCCATCCTGCGCTTGCCTATTTCGCCGCTTGTTGACGGTGCCGGCACTTCCCGGCCAAAGACCGCAGCTTCTTCGGCAGTCCGGCCAGATGCTGCAGGGAGTGTCTTGGGGCAGATAACTATAAATGGTGTATTTTTTTAAAAATAGGGTTTAAAACCACAAGATATGTGTGTATAATATAGATACTTTCATCAAATGACAGGAGGATAAAAATGAGCGTACAAATTACTGGAAATGTTTCCGTCCCAGAACAGCAGGCATATGTTGAATATCTGGAAAACAAATATCATAGAAGGCTCAAATCCCTGGATATAAAAGCGGATGGCGAGTTTGCCGATCTTCACTATGAGTTTGAGCATGTACCATTTGAAAGGATCCGCAGGATCACCGGCTATCTTGTGGGTACCATGGATCAGTGGAACAGCGCAAAGAGCGCCGAAGAAAGAGACCGTGTAAAACACGATATATCCACCGGATTCGAACAGTTATAACGGCCCTTGCCAGCACCTGCTGCCAGCGGAGACTGATGCCGATATGATATCTCATGCCGGCAGAAGCATCATCGGCTCCGGCAGTCTCATGCCGGCAGAAGCTGTTGGATGCGGCCATATACAAAGGCATAGAAACCCCGCTCTGTAATGATCCAGCCGGGGGTTCTTTTTTTTAGCGGCTGCCGTCCGGGATAAACTCCTGTACCGCTTATCCGTCCTCCGGTCATATGGATGTTATGTCAGGCAGTCGGGCGGCGGGCATCCCGGACTTGCATACATCCCCTGTCAGGCGGTTTTGAACCTGCTGGCACTCCTGCACAGGCAAGACTGCAGCGGGGCTGCGGCACATTATCGCGACTTGGCTGAAAGGCCTTGAAAAAACATATCATAAGGAATATAATTAAGTCGTTGTAAAGAAACTTATGAGAAGGAGTGTTTGGCATAATGTACAAAGGTGCTTTAAGACCGGCATGGGTCGAGATCAACTTAAACAATCTGGATTTTAATATCAAAAACATCAAGACAAAGATAGGCGACAGAGAAATGATCGGCGTTATCAAGGCCGACGCTTACGGACACGGCAGCGTTAAAGTTGCCGAAGTCCTGAGAGCCAATGGCTGCAAGACTTTCGCCATTGCCACGATTCAGGAGGCCATAACCCTGAGAGATGCGGGCGCAAAAGAAGAGATAATCCTGCTGGGCCTTGCGCCTGACATGTATGCTGATACAGTCGTTCAATACGATATAACCCCGGTTGTCTGCGATTCTTCCAACGCCGCTGCGATAAACGCAGCAGCAAAAGCCGCAGACAAGACAGTACACGGACTTATAGCCGTAGACACCGGCATGGGCCGCATAGGCTATCTTGCCGACGAAGCCGAGGCAGCCGCAGAGGACATTAAAAAAATACAGGCCCTCGAAAACTTTAAGATCAAAGGCCTGTTTTCCCATATGTCTACTGCCGATGCGCTCGATAAGACTTTCTCCCGTCAGCAGGAGGAAAAATTCAACAAATTCTACAGCATCCTGACATCCGCAGGCATCAATATCCCGATGAAGACCCTGGCAAACAGCGCTTCTGTCATGGAAATACCTTCGGTTTATTTTGACGCATGCCGTCCCGGCATCATCCTCTACGGCTGCTACCCTTCAGACGAAGTGGACAAGAATGAACTGGCGATCAAACCCGTGATGTCTGTCAAAGCCAACATCGTTCACCTTAAAGATGTTCCGGAAGGATTCTCCGTAGGTTACGGCAGAAAGTTCATCTCCACCAGGCCAAGCAAGATCGCAACTCTGGCTCTTGGATATGCCGACGGCTATCCTCGGCCTTACTCCCAGTATGCCAAGGTGATCGTCAATGGGCATATAGCTCCAATAGCCGGCAACATATGCATGGATCAGTGCATGGTAGATGTAACCGATGTGCCGGATGTAAAAGTCGGCGATGAAGTCATAATAATGGGTACCGACGGGACCCATACCATCCTTGCCGATGATATCGCAAGGGCCACCGGCACCATCAACTATGAGATCGTATGTGCCTTTGGCCAGCGGCTTCCTAAGGTGTATGTAAAATAAGGTCAGCCGCTTCCCGGACATGGAGCGATCCGAAATACTCTTCCTCCATTGGAATCCATCGGTTCCGGAATACTTCCGCCTTATCAGGGCCGCTGCGGGCGATTATGCGGTTCATCTGCGTGTGGCGTCCTACGGTCATAAATACCTTAAGGTCGTACAGATGACGCAGCTCCGGCCGCAGGCAATAAGCTCCTTCAACGATAACAGGCTGCCTCCCGTCGATGGGACGGCAGCCTGAAATTTTCATGGCAGAACAGTCAAAGACGCCATATTCAAAACAGCCTCTCTCACTGACGGGCTTATCCAGGCGGTCAGCCACTTCTTCGGCAAACCGTTCATAGTGAACATTGCCTCCCGGTTCGTTGAGCCTTTCCGCCGTCCGCATTTCCTCCGGCAGAAAAAAATCGTCCATGTGTACAACACATCCTCCTACGAGCGAAGCCAGTTCTTCCGCCAGAGTACTCTTTCCGGCGGCTGCCATCCCGTCTATCCCTATGATCGGGGCGCATTTTACCTTTGCCAGCTTTCTTATCTGATCTATCAGATTTTCCCTTGATATCTCAATCATTGCTTCCGCCCTCCTTTGACCTGTCTGCCTGCTTCAGCAATCCGCCTGCAAGAACAAAGTATGACGGCATTTTTCCTTCTTCCATCCACTCAAGTTCTATACCCATCAGCTTGCTGACCGTAAGCCCTACATTGCCGCCGAGAGATTCGATGGAATACCTCATCTTATCCGGATAGCGGCACGGTTCTCCGCATACGCGGGTGCATCCGGCTTTTCGGCAAAGCCCGCAGCTGCCGGCACTCAAAGATATTGAGCCCGGAAACTTTCTTTCCATTTCAAAAAGTTCCTGTGACATATGGTCTTTTACCTCTGACAGGACGGACATCATGGCGTCTTTATCCTCAGGGGCCTTATCCTCATCGAAGATGATCTTTCTCGCAGTCACATACAGGGTTTCATATTTTTCCCATATCTCCAAAGGGTCAAAGTCATATGGAGGGCATGACCATAGCCTGCCGTAGTTTGGACATTCTTTGCAATATTCCAGGAATTCTTCTACATTGACATATTTGTCCATATATTCACTTATACATATTTCCTTTTCAAATCTCTCAACAGAATACATCTTTGTCTTTACCTCATACAAAATTCATTTATGTAGTTATGGTTTAAGTATACCACATCATTGTTTTTTATGGTAAAATAAATGTACCATAACCATATCATGGAGGTGCGTGCCAGTGGGCCTGTTCAGAAAAACCGCAAAAGCAGATCTTGTGGTATATAACTGCACCATATACAGCAGCGTTGGAGAAAAGCCCTTTTTCGGAGCTGTAGCCTGCCGTGACGGCAAGATAACCGCCATCGGCGACATGGATTCTCTGGCTCCTCTAATGGACAGCGAAACCAGATCGGTCGATCTGTCAGTCAGGTATGTGATCCCCGGCCTGATAAAGCTTTCTGACAGTCCCGTTATGAAAAGCTTCTGCGGCAGATATATGGATCTGACCCATTGTGAGGGCATGGAGTCTCTTTCCGATGTGCTCACTTTCTGGAACGCTTCACATCCCGACGATGAGATCGTCTTTGGGTATGGCTATGATGAAAGCATATTTGAAGGAAGATCTGATGAAAATGATGACGAGGAATACTCCCGTCAAAAAACAGCCGAAACAATTGCTGTTTTAGACAGCATTTTCCCGGACAGACCTGCGGTCCTGCTGTGCGGCAGCACCGTTTCATGCATAATGAACACAGCCGCTTCCAATATAGTCAACGAAACTGCGGAAGAAGAAATGGTGCAGTATATAACAGCGCCTTATATATTAAACCTTCTGATCCCCTTTGATTTTGAACCAATATACGAAGAAGCATGCCTGAGGATACAGGAAGATCTTTCCGCAGGTTTTACATCGGTCATCAACCTGGGTTCTCCCGATTATTTTGAAGCATTATATCAGGACGCACTCATAAGCTTATATAACGATGACAGTCTGGATCAGCGGTTTTTTGGATCATATATGATGAACCGCCCGCTGCTCCCAAAGGGCCTCGTCCGCAAACTGATGGAAAGAAAGACCATATGCAACGAAATAGATGGTATGATAGGCGCAGAAATGTTAAACATAAGGTTAGATAACAGTTCTGCACCCATAAGCTTTTCCATGCACGCCCTTGAACAGATCCTCACCGAAGCCGTCGATAAAGGCTTTAAGATCTATATTTCCGCCGCCGGGTCAGGGGATGTGGAACTGGCTTTAAACGGCCTTGAACATATCAGGTCAAAAGGTTTCAAAAATCCTTTTACCATCGAATCAGTCCATGACCCTGCCATGTTCTCAGAGCAGTTCATATATTCGCAGACCTGTATTTATATAGATCCAGCCGTATTACGGGGCGAATGTACAACAGAAGAATATCTTTCAGCGCTCACGCTTACCGCTTCCGAAGCAGCAGGTCTTGACAACTGCGCAGGCTCCATAGAAAAAGGAAAATATGCCGACATGCTGGTATACAGCACAGACCCTATGGACATGAGCCCCGGCCAGTTGATGGAAAGCGGTCCTGATATGGTCATAATAAATGGTAAGATAGTTTCAAGTTCTATGATGGAGGTTGTAAAATGAAAAAATTATTATCCTTTGCTCTTATCCTTATCCTATGCGTGTCTCTGGCCGCATGCGGGAACAATGAACAGCAGGATCCTGAGGATGCTCCGGCTGTAAATTCGATCAATGTTTCCATTTCGATCATTGACAGCGACGGAGATGATGTTGATGTGGAGGGATTTACTCCTGTTGAAAATGCTCCGTTCTCTGTGGAAGAAGGAACAAATGTCCTGGATGCTACCCAGATTTACTGTGTTTCAAATGACATAGACATTGAGATAGGCGGTTCCGGAGATTATGTGACCTCTCTCATGGGAGTTTCAGAAAAAGATATGGCGGACACCACAGGGTGGATATTCAAAGTGAACGGCGAGTCCGGCTCCCTGGGTGCAGATGAGGAAATTTTGGAAGAAGGAGACGAAATTTCCTGGGAATTTGTTGACTTTTCCACTTATTCGTGGTAGAATCACTTTGTTGATTTAAACTGGCAAACTTTTAAATTAGCAAACTTTCCTTCTTTTATTGAATACACACACTTTCAGGAAAACGCCTCGACAGCGAGGCGTTTTTCCTTTTTTGCGGTTTATTGCATACGGATGCGTAACATCCGTCAATAAGTTATCTTTTCTACATTTTCCACAAATTTTGCCTGGATGACATTGCGCTTATAGTCGTCACTGTCTTCTGTGCAGGTGGAAAGGGTAAGTATCCTTTCTCCGTCTGACGGCGGCTGTGTGCTTTGGTATACATTCTTTTCCTGTATGAGCGCCAGATAATTATCGTATTCTGTCTGGTTCTCGTCAAAGACCACAAAGGTGCCGTCTTCTATGCCTGCGGTATACATGGCGAATATCTCGTATACATTCCATGTGCCGTCAGGCAGTTTTATATACACATGGGAGTGGTCGTTCCTGTATTCTTCATCAAAAAATTTGTCCAGCTGTCCGAACATCGACCCATTGTGCATGTTATGACCGAAAATTATGGTATGGCTGTCAGTAAAATCCGGGCTGTTGAGGGATTCAAGGAATATGCTTCCTGCTCCTAGATATTGCTTGTTATATGCCCTGTACAGATAATACTGATTATTTGGTCCCTGCAGTATCGGATAGCTTATCTCGGTATCCTCTATATATATCCATCCTTTGACATCACTGTTTTCTGCGATGAGGCTGCTGAGCAGGATATCATTGACCCTGCCCTGAGAATCAAGATCAACATATTCTTCCTGAGCTCCGTCATAAAAATCATCTATCTGCTTATATTCCATCAGTATATCGACGACCTTGTACAGAGCGAACAGGAACACGACTGCACATATGAGCATCAGTATGGTGTAGATACCCTTTTTCTTGCCTTTTTTTCTTTCTTCTCTCATATTATATAGTTCTCCAAAACCTGATCGTTAAAGTCAAAGTCCTCTATCTGAAGGTAGTATTCGGCGCAGTCTATAAGGGCTTTCATAGGACACAAGCCGACCACTTCCGATCCGATGACCGTTACACCGTATCGCTTTGCTTCACTCTTTACCAGTTCTGTAACCCTGTACAGGGGAGTTACCCTGTAATCTGTCATGTTTATGGATACCTGAGCTATATTCCTGTCCTCCAGCATAAATCCCATGGCCTTCACATTTGCCAGTCCGCCGTCTTTTTCCCTTATGACCTTTGCGATCTTCTTGGCTATCTGCACATCGGATGTGCTCAGGTTGAGATTATAGGCGATAAGAGGCGGCCTTGCGCCTACGGCCACGACTCCGCCTGTCGGATGTATCCTGGCACCGCCAAAGTCCGGTTCCCATTCCGGGTCCTTTACTTTTTCTGCCATCCCCTCAAACTGTCCCTTTCTGATGGCAGCCAGGTTTTTTCTGGCTTCTTTGCGTGCAGACATTTCATAGAGGAACACGGGCAGGCCTGCTTCATCTGCTATCCTCTGGCCTACTGTTTCGGAAAGCCTGATGCAGTCATCGTTGGTCGCATCTTTGATCGGTACGAAAGGCATCACATCTACGCATCCCATCCTGGGATGCTCTCCGGTATGCTTTGTCAGGTCGATGAGCTCAACGGCTTTTTTTGCCAGTTTGACGCTGGCTTCTTCTACACCTTTGGCATCTCCTATATATGAGATCACTGTCCTGTTATGGTTAGGGTCTGAGGAATAGTTGAGCAGGGTACAGCCGGGGGTTGTCCTTATCTGATCGACGCAGGCTTGGATAACCTGTTTGTCTCTTCCCTCGGAAATGTTAGGTATGCTTTCTATTATCTGTGCCATGTTTTCTCCTTTCTGTGATCGTGCGCACGGGCAGTCTTGCAGGTATCACCGCCTGTCAGCCTTTCAGCTTCAGATTGCGGCGGCTGCCCTAAAGGGCCGCCATGACCTTTGAATAAATATCGGCCGCCTTGGCCTCTGCCTCTTTCACCATTCCGGCGGCATTGTCAAATTCTTCTCTTATCTTTTCGTCTTTGATCCCCGGCAGGTTTATCATCACATTCATATATGCCCCTTTTAAGCCCGCCAGCAGATTGAGGGCTGCAACGCCCAGATCTGAAGCTGCGTTGGGATTTGATCTGCCGACTATCTCCGCCGTTATGTCAAGGCCTTTAAGGCATATTTCCATGGTCTCGTAAGGAACTCTCGTCGCTTCTGCGGTCGCTTTCTGGATGGCCTCCGAGCGGGCTTTTTTCTGCTCGTCGGTGTCCTTTGCCATCTTGAAAGCCGCAGATACTCTGCTGTACGCTTCTGTATCCCTGTCTATGCCCTCGATGAGCCGGTCCCGCACCTTTGTGATCTCTGTCCGGACCAGGGTGCAGAGGTCTTTGTGCTGAGCATATTTTTCTTTTGGTATGGTCAGCTCACAGACCATGGCCACCAGAGCCGCTCCCTGAGCTGCAGAAAGCGCACTGACCGAGCCGCCTCCCGGAGCCGGAGCGTCAGATGAAAGAAGATCCAGGTAATCTCGTATCTGCATGGATACCAGTTTGCTGTCCCTTCCTCTGGTATTTGTTCCGGCCTGTAACGCTGTCTTATCATTTTTATCTGCCTGTAACGCTGTCTTATCATTTTTATCTGCCTGTGGCATATCCATACCGTTTATATTGCCATCGTTTAACTGCATTATACAATATTTCCTTTCTTTATTACTGTTTTAGCCATGTTGGAGCCGAATCTGTAACACAGCATTTCCATATCCTGCGCATTCCAGATCACAAGGTCTGCCTGCTTTCCGGGTTCAAGGGTGCCGGTTTTTTCACCCATACCTATGGCGCAGGCAGGGTTTATGGTAACTGCCGTAAGTATCTCTTCCGGCGTCATCCTGTATCTCAGATAATCAAGGTTCATTACAAACTGCAGGTTCAGAGACGGACATGATCCCGGATTAAAATCTGTTGCCGTGGCAACGGGGATATGGAACTCGTCTATCATCCGCCTGACCGGAGCAAAATCTGCTCCAAGATAAAAAGATGTGGCCGGAAGGCACATGGCTGTGACGCCGCCTTCAGACATCGAACCCAGTCCTGCTTCATCTATCTTGATGAGGTGCTCTGCCGACACCGCCTTCATCTGTCCGGCCAGGACCGACCCGCCTATGGCTTCTATCTCATCGGCATGGATCCTGAGTTTGAATCCAAGTTCCCTTGCTTTTTCCAGATATGTCCTGCTCTGGTCTGCATTGAATACCGAATCTTCTGTAAATATGTCCACATAGTCCGCCAGCCCCTGCCGGCGCACCTGGGGCATCATTTCTTCACAGCACAGCCTTATATATTCATCTTCTCTGCCTTTCCACTTTTCCTCTACAGCATGTGCAGGCATAAATGTTGCGCATATATCCATGGGATGCTCATCGTTCATCTGTCTGATGACCCGGAGCATTTTGAGCTCGGTCTCAAGATCCAGGCCGTAGCCGCTCTTGGCTTCGCAGGAAGTGACTCCCAGGCTCATCATCTGATCGAGAAAGCCTTGGGTCTTTATGCACAGTTCGTCAAAAGCAGCCTCCCTGGTCTTGCGCACCGTATCCATGATGCCGCCTCCTGCCCGGAGAATGTCAAGATATCCGGCACCCCTGAGTTTTAGCGGTATCTCGTGCTGACGATAGCCGCCGAACACCATATGAGTATGGCCGTCCACCAGCCCCGGAGTGACCAAAGCGCCATCTGCGTCAATGACCTGATCGGGCTCAGCGGCGGAGGAGGATACCCAGTCGCTGTAATGCGGCGCCGCAGCGTCTGCGGCGGGCCGGCCGTCGTGTCTTCCCGGCAGCCTGCCGTCACATGTTATTTCTGAGATCATACCGTCTTCGATGAGGATAGCGGCGTCTCTAAGTTTTAGATTTTTTCCCTGCTCCTTGCCCCGGTGGCTGTAACTGCCTGTCGGAGTCTGGAGAAGTCCTATGTTCTTTATCAGAAGGGTGGTCATTGTCTGCTCCTGTGATGATTTCCGGCCGAAAACCAGCCTCCATGATCTGTCATGGGGTCTTTGCCTTCAGCCATTTTATATAAATGTTGTATTATTTTGCTGCTATGCCGAAAATTTACAACATTCCTGTCGATTTTCGATGTTTTGAGCCGGTTTTTCAAGGCCGATGTTGTATTTTTTTTAAATTTCTTCAGATCATGCAACATTTTCAAAAAAATGTTGCATGATTTTTTATTTTGGTGAAAATTTACAACATTGCCGCCGCCGGGCCTCTCGCAACCTGTCTACAGACAACCCGCAGCCGGGCATACAATCTGCGGCCTGCCGGCAATCCGATGCGGCAGCTGCCGTCTCTCCTACTTTATTTTATATACTGCACCGTGGTCTTGTCAACACAACATTGTATCACCCTGTACCGGCAAACTGCGGCCGGCATCGTCCGGCCGCATACGCTGCGGCCTTCGCAGGCTAAAAGGCGGCGGCAGCCGTCAAGATCAGTTATTTTACAAACTTTTCCACAGTCTTGTCAACAAGAGCCTCGTCAGCCAGATACGGAATTGTTATGTGACCCTTTCCGGCGTAGTTTTTGTTGTATTCTACGGCGGTAGAAAGAGCGTTTTCGTTGCGGGCCCAGTTGCGGCGGGCCACGCCTCCCATCACATCCCACATCATGGCAGAGCGGATTATCTCATCCGTCCGCTCACTGCCGTCCAGGAGCAGGCCGAAGCCGCCGTTGATGGCCTTGCCTATACCCACGCCGCCGCCGTTATGCAGGGCGCACAGGGACATGCCTCTGGCGGCGTTTCCGGCAAAGCACTGTACCGCCATGTCAGCCATCACATTGGACCCGTCCTTTATGTTGGATGTCTCCCGGAAAGGCGAGTCGGTGCCGGAAACATCGTGATGGTCTCTGCCCATCATCACCGGACCGATCTTTCCTTCCCTTACCATCTCGTTGAACTTGAGGGCGATCCTGGTCCGGCCCTCGGCGTCCTGATAGAGGATCCTGGCCTGAGTGCCCACCACCAGCTTGTTGGCCTTGGCGTCCCTTATCCATACCCAGTTATCTCTGTCCTGAGCCCGGCGATTCGGGTCGATACAGTCCATGGCCGCCTGATCGGTGGCGTCCAGGTCTTCCGGCTTTCCGGAAAGGCATACCCAGCGGAAAGGCCCGTAGCCGTAGTCGAACAGTACCGGTCCCATTATATCTTCTACATATGAAGGCCATATGAAGCCGTCCTTATCATCGTATCCATTTTTGGAAATTTCTTTTATACCGGCGTCGTACATGGCTTTCATGAACGAATTGCCATAGTCAAAGAAATATGTTCCCCTTTCGGTCAGGGCTTTGATGGCCCTGTAGTGGCGGCGCAGGGTCTCGTCAACTTTCTCGTGGAAAAGCTCCCTGTCCTCGTGGAGCATACGGGTCCTTTCCTCGAAAGTCATGCCGGCCGGACAGTAACCGCCGTTATATACATTGTGGCACGAAGTCTGATCAGACAGCAGATCGATATGGAAATCCCTTGCCACCGCTGCTTCCAGCAGATCTACGATGTTGCCGTGGTAGGCGATGGAAATACTTTCCCTGGCGGCCAGCTTTTCCGTGGCCAGCTTAAATATCTCGTCGATGTCGTCCATTACCACATCGACCCAGCCCTGATCGTGGCGGGTCTTTATCCTTGAAATATCCACTTCCGCAAAAATACCCACGGCCCTTGCGATGTTGGCGGCCTTAGGCTGGGCGCCGCTCATGCCGCCCAGTCCCGATGACACGAAGGTGTGTCCGGTCAGGTCTCCCTGCTCCGGTACACCCAGATATTTGCGTCCGGCGTTGAGGATGGTGTTGAAAGTGCCATGGACTATTCCCTGCGGTCCTATATACATCCAGCCTCCTGCAGTCATCTGGCCGTAGTTGGCAACGCCCATTTCTTCGGCGATCTCCCAGTCGTCCAGATTGTCGTACATGCCCACCATCATGGCGTTGGTGATGATGACTCTCGGCGCCGTCGGCTTGGACGGGAAAATCCCCAGCGGATGGCCGGACTCTACCACGAGGGTCTGGTCTTCGGTCAGTTCTTCCAGATATTTTTTGATGAGACGGTACTGGAGCCAGTTCTGGCATACGGAACCGGTCTCGCCGTAGGTTACCAGTTCGTAAGGGTACAGAGCTACTTCAAAATCCAGATTGTTATCTATCATAACCTGAAAAGCCTTTCCGGCCAGGCATTTCCCCTTGTATTCGCTGACTGGCTTTCCGTATATGCGCCCTGCCGGGCGGTATCTGTAGGCATATATCCTGCCTCTCGTAGTCAGTTCCTCCATGAACTCCGGCGCCAGCTTTTCGTGAAGTTCCTCCGGCACATAGCGGAGGGCGTTCTTTAGGGCGATCTTCGTCTGCTCCTTGGTAAGACGGAAGCCTCTGTCCGGAGCCCGGCGTATCCCCGGCTCAAAATCCGGATGATCCGGATACTCGCAGTCCAGCTTGATGGTCATGGCTTTGCTCACGGTCCTGTTATCTATCATTTTTCTTCCTCCTTTTCGGTCATGGGTCATTAAGTATTTTGCAGCCCTGCGGCCCTAAATCTCTGTCAGTCCTGAGGTTTCGGCAGTTCCGGCTGTCCGGCGGTCCCGACATTTCCGGAAGCCGTGCGCTCTACAACAGTTCGGCGACCTTTTCCACCGCCTCTACCAGACCGCCTGATTTTAACATATCATCAAATTTATCTAAATATCCGTACATTATTATGTCACGCTCTACGGGCTGTGCCGTTTCCCGTATATAGTCGTAGGCTGCTCTGGTGGCCGGGGCCAGCTTATCTATGCCGCCCTCGCCTGTTTCCTGGCGCAGCCATATGGCCTGGGCAGCAGCGGCGATCTCTATGCCAATGACTTTCTGGGCGTTGTCAAGCACCATGGCGGCGGTCCTGGCAGATGTGGTGCCCATGGAGACATGATCCTCCTGATTGGCCGACGACGGTATGGAGTCCACCGAGGCCGGGTGGTCGTAGACCTTGTTTTCCGACACCATGGAGGCCGCCGAATACTGGGCTATCATAAATCCGGAACACACTCCGCCGTACTTAGTCAGAAAAGCCGGGAGTCCTTCGGAAAGAGCCGGGTTCACCAGCCTTTCTGTCCGCCGCTCGGAAACATCAGCAAGCTCCGATATGGCTATCTTGAGAAAGTCAAAAGTAAGCGCCATAGGCTGGCCGTGGAAATTGCCGCCGCTGATCACCTCGTCCTCGTCAGGAAAGACGATAGGATTGTCGGTCACGGCGTTTATCTCCCGGCTTATCATGTCATAGGCATATCTTATGGCGTCCCTGGACGCACCGTGTATCTGAGGTGCACACCTGAGAGTGTAAGGGTCCTGGACTTTTCCCGGCTGAATGTCCCTGGCGTTGCCGGAGCCTTCAAGAAGAGCCAGCAGATTGCAGGCGGCATCTTTCTGTCCCTGGTGGCCCCGCAGGTCGTGGATCTTGTGATCGTAGGCTTTCTTGATGGCGTGGAGCGCCTCTCCCGTCAGGGCGCAGGCTATGTCCGCCGCCTTTGCAAGGCTCATTGCGTCCCACAGCACATTGAGGCCCACCGCCGTCATCATCTGGGTGCCGTTGTTGAGAGCCAGGCCTTCTTTGGCCGCCAGCGTGACAGGCATGATACCCGCTTCTTTCATGGCCGCCGCCGAATCCATGATCTGTCCCTTATACTCCGCCTTTCCCTCGCCGATCAGTGCAAGGGCGATGTGGGAAAGGGGCGCCAGATCGCCGGAAGCGCCCAGAGAGCCTTTTTGCGGGATGACAGGGTGAACGCCTGCGTTGAGCATATCTATGAGAGTCTGCAGCGTTTCAAGCCTGATGCCCGAATTGCCCCTTGCAAGGGCGTTGCACCTGAGCAGCATGGCCGCTCTGACATCTCTGGCCGGATAGGCCGGCCCCATGGCGCAGGTGTGGCTCATTATCAGGTTACGCTGCAGTTCCTCGGTTTCTTCCGATGAGATCATCACATTGGAAAATTTGCCGAAGCCGGTGGTCAGTCCGTAGATGACCGCCTTTTCAGCCAGTTTCCGCTCGATGTAGGCCCTGGCCTTTTTTACATTGACAATGGCTTCGTCAGTGAGTTTCACTTCTTCGCCGTCCCGGCAGACGCGGATAACCTGTTCTACAGTCAGATCTCTCCCGTTTATGAATACCGTCATAACACACACTCCGTTTCTCGCCGCAGCAAAGTTTATGCACGGCGTTTTGCATAATTATGCAAGTTTTTTCTGCTTTTCTTTATATAATATTATAGCGGAAAACGGGATGCTTTTCTATGTTTTTTTGCGGCACAACCGTTGACTTCATCATATTTTTGCGTTTTTTTAGTTTTTGGGCGGCAGGATGTTTTGATGCTTTAAAACTGTAAAACAATGCCGTTATATCGCAGGCCTGTAGTGCATAATGTATACACGCCGTGAATATTTTTCCATCCTCGCCCCGAAGTATTGAAAAAACTTTATTTTTCCACACAAAAAGCGGGCCCGAAGGTCCGCCTTGCCGTTCAGCGGCGCCAAAGCCTCTCCAGGCTTTCCAATCCGCTGTTTTTTCTATTTATATGCAACAGTTTTGTATAATTACAGCTATCTCCGACGCAGGAACGACTTTTGCGAAGCCATGGAGATCTGATCCTGCGGCCTGATCCGCCCCAGCAGCAGCGGCGAATCCGGGTCGTGGCGCTTGTAGTTTTCCAGAGCCAGCCGGTCGTCCGTGTTGGCGTAGCAGTATCTGCACCCGTTGATACAGGTGTCGTAAGCGCCTATATCCCGGCTTTCGATACAGTGGCAGCCCGCTCTCATGCCCCGATGGCTCAGGTCCCTGAATTCCAGTCCGTTGGCTCGTCCCAGTATCTCCAGCGTCATGCAGCCGGAGCTGTGTATGCCGTAACGGGAATAGTCATCGTCCGTGCCGCAGGTCTGGATGTGCAGGCCGTTTCTTGCGGCTATGTCCCCAAGGCCCTGGGCCAGCCGGTCTTTCTGCTCCGCCGAAATGGGCGAAAGTTCCGGCATTTTAAGGTCCAGCTTCTTATACATTTCCACAAAGCTGAAAATGCATCGGTCCACATGTGGCGCAAGCCTTTCCGCCATGCGCCCGAAAGTTTCAAAATGTCTTTCTGCGGTATATGTGTCCGTCAGGAGGACGGGGTCGTAACGCCAGGCGACGCGGCCTTTCCCGACCTTTTCTGATAATTCTGCCAGAGTCTGTATGCTTTCTTCGATGGACGGCACGCCAGGCTCCATATCTCTGCCATAGGCTGTTATGGTGTAGTAAAAATATGTGGGGAACCTGTCCGTTATCTCGTGGATCCGGGGCAGGATGGGCTTGTAGTTCTTGGAGCAGAAGACTACGCAGTCTACTTTTTCCGGCGTCAACTCATAGCGGGTGACTTTATTTGGAAAAAGCGGGTTCCTTGAAAGGACCCAGCCCTCGGAAAACCGCTTCAAAAGCCACTCTGTATAATATTGTACCGTATCCGTACGGCCTCCTGTGTTGATGATCATGCTGGCTCCTTATGGGTCGTTTTCCTGTCCGTCCCTTTTTAACCGTTCAACAATTTCTACGATCAAAGCAATGTCCTTTTTATCAAGCCCTGAAACATTTACGACATTTAACTCATCCACCCCAAGCAGATAATCTGTAGAGACAGAAAACACCTCCGATAATTCAACGATCGAAGATAACGACGGCATTGATAAACCCTGTTCCCATGAGTTCACTCCGTTTCTCGTAACGCACAACCGCCTTGCCAGCTCTGCCTGTGTCCAGTTTCTTGATGTTCGTAAGGCCTTGATAGTGTCTGAAATCATTGGTTGCCCTCCTATGTTGTCAATTATATTCCTCAACAATGATTTATCATTATCATATTTGGCTCTATTACTTGACACATTTCCATTTATGTACTAATATGATTATAAATAGAGTATCAATTTTTTCATCATAAAAGTGCAAGATAGGAGGAGAACTAATGAAAAAAATAAAGGATTGCAGAGGAGAGATCAGACAGGCAATTCAAGCTGCGGGATGGAGTGCTGAAAATATTGCAGAATTCATTAAAGAGATTGCTGAAGCAAACAACATTCCTGCTTCGGTGTCTGTAGATGAAGCCTCGACAGGCGGATTATTCGGTAAAACCATGCCTTGTGTAATGGTTTCTCATCCTAATCCTCCCCAGCAGTATTTTTCCCATCTGATCATAATCAATGGAGATATAATCAATTTCCAATATTGGGGAATGAGCAAGGCCAATTACAATAACAATATGAACGAGATGGACAGAAATTCCGGAAAAATAAGCGGATTGATAAAAAGTGCTCTGAGAAGCGATATGCGCATGGAGCTACAAACCGAACAACTGTGGCACCAGCAAATATTATCAATCTATGAGGCGATCTGGTTTCCACCAGAGGCGTAAGCCTATAGCGGTACAGGCATATTTAACATTTTATGATTATACCAGGAGGAAATAAATGCCGAAGTGCGAATATTGTGAGATAAGAGGATGGGGTGGCAAAGCGTTCTGCCGCAAAAAGGATGACTATGTGACCGATGACTTTTATTATGATTTCTGCAATACATATAAGTATGATGATTGTCCGTATTATCGAGGAAGCTCAAGCGGGTGCTATCTGACGACAGCGTGTGTCGATGCGATGGAATTCCCCGATGATTGCTTGGAATTGCAAACAATGCGCAGGTTGAGGGATGAATATATTCTCCCTAATATAGAAAACGGACGAAAAATAGTGGAAGAATATTATGCAAAAGCTCCGCAGATCGTTTCCGCGATCAACGCAAAAGAAAACAGCATAGAAATATGGAAAGACATATATTTAAACGAGATAACGCCTTGTGTTAAGACTGCGCTGCAAGAGGGCTTCCATAGTGCATATGAAAAATATTCAGATATGACGCAGAAATTGCTGAACAAGTATTTGCCAGACCAGGATGGAGGAAAAAAAGATGAATTATAATGAACTGGTACAAGAGGCAGAAAATAAAATTTCAAATAAAGAGTACGAACTTGCTGCACAGATGTTTCACGACATTGCTGCACAAACGGGAGATATATATTGTACAAAGAAAGCCCTGGATCTGTATATGCTGTTGGCGGAAGCAGATTTAGGTCTTATGGATAGCGGACTGGGCATGTCCATGATCGAATATGCTGTCAAAGATATAAATACAGCATATCGGTTTATTACAGGATGTATGTTAAATCATAATATCATGAATGAGATCGGCGAGCATGTTAAAGCAAAACATGCTGATTGTTTGTTTATGATAGGAAAGATAAAGTTTTTACAAGAGGACCCGGAGTGCTTAGATTATTTTAAAGAGGCATCCTCATATGGCAAAAACATGGCAAACATGTTAGCCGGAGTATGGTATGATAAACAAGTCAGCAGAATGTTAAAAGAAGAAGATCCAGATACGGATTTGCTGATTGAAATGAGTAAAAGCGCAATTCAATCTTTTGAAACTTTTATCGAGAAATATAATCCGAGTGAAGCAGAGAGCGATGAGTTTGAAACTGCGAATTTATTGGTTTCTTTTTACTATGAAGTAGGTTTAGGAACAGAAGTGGACAAGCAACATGCGGCTGAACATAAACAAAAAGCGGGACATTTGAACAAATAATGTGGCCGCGCAGCCTCGCAGTGTTGTAGATTTTACAATCCCATACCTTTGTCCTGTTTTTTGCCGCTCGGCAATCTCGCCAAAAAAAGGTTCTCAATATTGCTGATACAGGCCCTTGTGAGAACCTTTTCTCACTGAACGGTTCTCAGCAGGCCAAAAAACAGAAAAACAAGAACCTGTATTGGTATAATTTCCCGGAAAATGTTCTCGCAGGCCTTGTTTATTTAAAAATGAGAACCCGCATGTCTTGTCAGGTTCTCAAGCGAGGACTTTTCACAAAAATGAGAACCTTTTTCTGGCGGAAGACCGTGCCGTTCGGTTGGATTCTCCCCGCCCTCCAAAAACGGGTCGGCTGAGAGAACCCGCTGCCGGGAGCGCACCCTCCAGCTAAAGATTCGCCATCGTAACACACCAAAAAAGGCGGTGACAGCCACGGGCTGCTCCGCCTTTTTATATTGCTGTTTTATGCTTCCCGGCCGCTCTCCCCATATCCTGCCGCCGCCTCGCCTATCTGGTCGAGGCAGGAAGCTATGCCGTAATCCTGAGCGATAAATTCAAAGTCTTCTCCGGTCATATCGCTGCTCAGCTGCTCCCACCGGCAGCTTTCCCAGGCGTCGAACACACCCAGCAGCGTTTCCGCATCCGCTTCGGTCAGCAGGCCCGCCTTTCCGCGCTCTTCCAGATCGGCAAAGTAAGCGGTCATGTCGGATATGCCGCCGTATTGTCCGTACTTTTCCGGGTCGATCTCTGTTATCTCGGCGATAATGTTGCTTTCATCTATATAGTGACTGCCGAGTTCGGCACAGAGGCTGTTAAATCCCTCCCGATCGAAGTTCAGGCTCATGTTAAATGCCGCCTGCCTGTCTCCGGTCATTTCCTCGTGGATGTCCAGAAAGGCTGACGCCATTATCCGGTCTGCGGCCTCGTTGTTTACAGCGTTCTGCTCTTCAAGGTCTCTCGCCTGACCGTGATACCTGATGACAAAACCTATCAGGAACAATACGAGCAGCTCAAGAGCTACTATGACAATCGTCATCGATCTGCGTTTGTTTTTTGTCTTGTTTTCCATGGGCGCTGCCTCCTGCAACATCGCTGATTTCTATTCCTCCGCATCGGCGAGGACTCTTTGTGAATATACCTCGTCCAGACTGCGGACATTGTCAATGCAGGCAGCGATACCGTAATCCTGCTCAGCAAAGTCAAAATCTGCGGCAGTCATATCATCTTCGAGCTGCTCCCACCGGCAGCTTCCCCAGGCGTCGAACACGCCCAGCAGCGCATCGGCGTCTTCCTGTGTCAGCAGGCCTCTTTGCCCCAGATCGTTCAGATCTGAAAAATAAAACAGCAGGCTGCCGGCATCATATCCGGAGAGCTTTTGTGAAGCCATCTCATCTATCTGATTGATCATGCGGATCTCGTCAGCATATCCTGAATGCAGCTGCGAACAGAAATGGCTGAATTCCGCCTGATTGAAGTTCCGGCTCATTTCTAAAGCTGTTTCCCTGTCTCCGCTCATTTCCCTGCGGATGTCCAGAAAAGCCGTTGCCATCATCCGGTCTGCGGCTTCTCGATATGCGGCGTTTTCCTCGGTATATCCTCCTACCTTGTTGTGATAGTAGATCGCCAGTCCCGCCAGTACCATTGCGGCTGCTATCAGTACGACAAGGAATACTCCGCCCCATTTGCCTTTGTCCATCCGGCCATTTTCCATAATCCGACCTCTGCTTCAAATAACTTGTAAACAATATCAGTTCTTAATGGCATTATATACCGGGGCGGCGGCGGAGTCAACGAGATGAGGCGGCATGTTCCCTATAAACTGCGGCGGCAGCCTGCCGCCTACCGTAAAATTCCCACTAATTGCAGGATTTTTAATCGTTTGAGAGAATCCGCAGCAGTGAAAATCCCTCTAATCAGTCTTTTAAGTCTCTGTAATGAGAATTTCGACCAGATGGGCATGCGCAGATTCTCTCAGCAGCGTGATTATTGGCTGAAAAAGAGAACTCGGTCCGTATTATTCTCTCTGGACCGATTGTTTCTAAGAATTATAGAGACTTTTGCTGCTGCGGATTCTCTCTGCCGGGCTTATTTCCGGACAATAGGGGGAATTTTACTATTCAGCATGGATTCTCGCCTGGCCAGGCGGGGTCAGGGGCCTGCCGGAGCCGTGTGCCTGCTCGGACTGTCTGCTATCAATACAGCTTCTCCCCGCAATGGGAAAATCTGGAGTTAAAGAGCGGACGCCAGTAAATACGGCGTCCGCAGCCGTCACAAACACTTACCTGAGATAAAAGGGGCATGATAATAAAGCATATTATCATTAGTTGAAATGTATATGCTTCATTTAAAATCAGAAGAGGGTCAGGTGTTAAACATATCTGGATAACTCTCAGCATGGAAACCGCGCTTCCCGTCCTCCATGCAAAGATGCCCGGCTTGCGATACTTCCATCCCATTAACATTAAGAAAACTATTGCGAAATATATTATACCGCTGAGGATTATCATGATATGCAGCACCTTATTCTAAATAAAAACAGCGATGGTTTTATCTATTTTATATATCACTATACTACTCCGCTATATCACACTGGAGTCAAGAGTGTGTAAATTTTTTGACAATATTTGATGGCGAATACCTCTGCAGACTGAGGATTTTCCGCTGTGCCGATTGTTCTACCAGATAGTTCATGTGCTCCATGCTCGCGGGCTTTCCGCCAGCAAAAAGTTCCCATTTTCTCCAATATACCCCTGCGCAAGAACTTTTTTTCTGAAATAGTTTCTTGTTGTTGTCATAATCTCGCCGTCTGAGAACTCATCCGGAAAAACAGGTTCTCTTTCCTTATCGGATACCTGCTTTTGAGAACTCAAATGCCATCTCAGGTTCTCCGCAGGGCCGTTTTTGCCGTAATGAGAACTTTTTGCTGGCAGACCCGTCGGAACGGACTGCAGAGATGAACGGACTGCAGAGAGGAACGGACAGACTGTCCATAAATGTAACAGGCCGTAACGAACAGAATGTACCGTAAGAGAACTTTCCATCGGAAGAACGGATCGGGATCAAAACTTTCCGCTGGCAGAACGGGCCGCACATGAGCAGAACGGGCCGCACATGAGCAAAACGGACCGCACATGAGCAGAACGGGCCGCACATGAGCAGAACGGACCGCACATGAACAAAACGGGCCGCACATGAGCAGCACCGTCGCAGCAGCCCGCTTAAAACACAAAAATCCGCCTCGCCCTGAGATGATACCTCAGGGACGAGGCGGCAGCAACGATTGCCGGCAGTTTCGGCAGCATTATCACAAACAAAGACCTACGCCATGCCCAGCGCCAGTCCGATGAGCCTGACGATAAAGGCGCAGATCCAGGCGATGGCGCACTGGCCGATCACTATGCCCAGGGCCCATTTTCCGCCCAGCTCCCGCCTGATGGAGGCGATGGCAGCCACGCACGGGGTGTAGAGCAGGCAGAACACCAGCAGGGATATGGCCGACAGAGGCGTTATGATCGTCGTTATGTCGCCCACCGAGCCCAGCAGCACCGACAGGGTGGACACGACGCTTTCCTTGGCCATGAAACCGGCGATGAGAGCCGTCGAAATGCGCCAATCCCCGAATCCCAGCGGTATGAATATAGGCGCTATGTATCCGGCGATGACCGCCAGCATGCTAAAATGGGAATCGTCCACCACATCCAGCTTAAAGTTGAATGTCTGCAGGAACCACACTACGATCGACGCTATGAAGATCACCGTAAATGCCCTCTGCAAGAAGTCCTTGGCCTTATCCCAGAGCAGGTGGCCCACATTCTTTGCGCCCGGCATCCTGTAGTTGGGCAGTTCCATCACAAACGGCACCGCCTCGCCCTTGAACATGAAGTTCTTGGAAAGGAGCGCCACTATTATTCCGACGATTATACCGGTGAAATACAGACCGACCATTATCAGGCCGCCTTTTCCCGGGAAAAACGCCGCCGTAAAAAACCCGTATATGGGCAGTTTGGCCGTGCAGCTCATAAAAGGCGTGAGCATTATGGTCATTTTTCTGTCCCTGGCCGACGGCAGTGTCCGGCTCGACATGACGGCAGGCACCGTGCAGCCGAAACCTATTAGCATAGGCACTATGCTCCTGCCCGAAAGGCCTATCTTTCGCAGCAGCTTATCCATGACGAAAGCTATCCTGGCCATATAGCCGCTGTCCTCCAGCAGCGACAGAAAGAAGAAAAGCGTCACGATTATCGGTATGAAGCTGAGGACGCTTCCCACGCCGCTGAATATCCCGTCTATCACCAGCGAATGGATGACCGGATTGACATTAAAATATATGAGCCAGCTGTCCACCTGTATGGTCAGCTCCTCTATGCCCGCTTCGAGCAGTCCCTGGAGCCAGGCTCCGATCACATTGAAAGTCAGATAAAATACCAGCGCCATTATGCAGATAAATGCAGGGATGGCCGTATATTTTCCTGTGAGTATCTTATCCATCCTGCGGCTGCGCTCGTGTTCCTTGCTTTCACGAGGCTTGATGACGGTAGCGTCACAGAGCTTTCTGATAAAGCGGAACCGCATGTCGGCTATGGCCGCCGATCTGTCAAGCCCGCGCTCGGTCTCCATCTGGCTGATGATGTGCTCGATCATCTCTTTTTCGTTGTCACTGAGCTTGAGGGCCTTGGTGACCATTTCGTCGCCTTCCACCAGCTTGCTTGCCGCGAACCTTACAGGTATCTGGGCCGCCCTGGCGTGATCTTCTATCAGGTGCATTATGCCGTGGAGGCACCTGTGTACAGCACCGCCGTGGTCGTCCTTGTCGCAGAAATCAGTCCTGCCGGGCCTTTCCTGGTTCTGGGCCACATGGATGGCGTGCCCCACCAGCTCGTCGATACCCTCGTTGCGGGAGGCGGAAATAGGCACCACAGGTATGCCCAGCATGGCTTCCATTTCGTTTATGTCGATGGAGCCGCCGTTGTTCCTGACCTCGTCCATCATGTTAAGTGCCAGCACCATAGGAGTGTCAAGCTCCATAAGCTGCATGGTCAGGTACAGGTTTCTTTCTATATTGGTAGCATCTGCGATGTTGATTATTCCCTTTGGTTTGGATTCCAGTATGAATTGCCTGGATACGATCTCTTCGCTGCTGTAGGGGGAAAGGGAGTAGATACCCGGCAGGTCGGTGACCTTTGTCTCCGGATGTCCTTTGATGGAGCCGCTCTTCTGGTCAACGGTCACTCCCGGAAAATTGCCCACATGCTGGTTTGAACCGGTGAGCTGGTTGAAAAGTGTGGTCTTGCCGCAGTTCTGGTTTCCGGCAAGTGCGAAGGTTATCTCTGTTCCTTTCGGCAGCGGGCGGGCGTCGGCTTTGACATGATAGCGGCCTTCTTCTCCCAGTCCGGGATGTTCCCGGCGGCGGCCGTCAGCGTGTTCCCGGCGGTCTGAAGCCATCCGGCTATTATCATCATGCCGGCTGCCATTCCAGCGGCGCTCATCCTCGGAGCGATAGCGGTCATCCTCGGAGCGATGGCGCTCATCCTCCGAGCGATGGCGGTCATCCTCGCCTCCTGTCACCGACTCCTGATCTATATCTATCTTTTCTGCGTCATCAAGACGCAAAGTAAGCTCATACCCGTGGATCATGAGCTCCATTGGGTCTCCCATAGGGGCAAACTTGGTCAATGTCACTTCAGCTCCCGGAATGACTCCCATGTCAAGGAAGTGCTGCCGGAGCGAGCCTTCACCGCCTACAGCCGTTATGACTGCGGTCTGCCCTATCTTCAATTCTTTAAGTGTCATATGCTGTCTTTTCCTTCCTGTTCCTTGCAGGAATAATTCTAAATTTATATGGCGAATTTGTCAATAGAAATGGCGCTCAAGGGAGCAGATGAAGCATGCTTCGCATTTTGATGAATTTAGGCGGAGTCTTTCCTTCTTTTCAGTTTCCTGCAAAGGCTGCGATATTCATTTTCGTATAGGCTTCCCTTATTCCAGACGAATGTAAAATCATGTTCCACCGCAAAATCATCCAGCCTTATCTCCTTGAGCTGTCCTGCCATGATCCCTTCATGAGCAGCAGCCTCATACAGAAAAGTTATACCGCAGTCCTCCTTTACGAGCCCGATTATGGCAGAAAGGCTGCTCACTTCCATGCATCGGCTGAAATCTCTGATGTCCAGGCCGTGTGCCTGCAAATTCTTTTCCATTATATCTCTGGTGCCGGAACCTTTTTCGCGCATTATCAGCCTCAGGCCGGTAAGTTCTTTCAGACTGCCTGGCGCAGAAGTGAAACGGTGTCCGGCTGCACATACCGGTATGTATTTTTCTGTGGAAAACACCTCGTATCCGAATATGTCTTTGTGGAAATATCCCTCTATGACAGCAAAATCTATTTCTCCTGCACGGAGCTTTTCCAAAAGCACATCTGTGTTTGCCACGGTCAGGTCTATCCGTATTTCCGGCTCGTCATCCAGCAATGATGCCAGAGGTCTGACAAGAGCATATTCCCCGACTGTCATGGTGGCTCCGGCTTTATATATGACCTCCTGAGCCCGGTCACATCCGGCAAGCTGTATTTTTTCCTTCAGCCGTGTTTCATCTCCCGACAAAGTCTCAGCGGCCCTGAGCAGTATCTCTCCCTGAGGGGTGAGTGAAAGCTGCTTCTTATCGTAAGCGAACAAGGGAGCTCCATAATGGCTTTCAAGATATCTGATATGCTGGGATACCGCAGGCTGTGTAAGGTTAAGAGCTTTTGCCGCTGCCGTATAGTTCATTGTTTCGCATACTTTAAGAAAAGTATTTATCCTGTTATCTATCATTTTCCCTCCTGCCATTTTGTCACCATTATCATAACATATTTTTATATATAAATAAATATCCATAATTTTACTTTATTCTGCCATGGTGGTATATTTTTATCAGATATACTATATGGAAAGGAATCTTACCAATGAACTTTATAAAAAAGAATATCCGCGGAATCCTGTTGTGCCTGCTCATAGCTTTGCCGTCATGGTATCTTGGAAAGCTTTTTCCTGTCATAGGCGGCGCCATCTTCGCCATCATCGCAGGTATGGCTGTTACGGTGTTTTTTAAAGACAAGGGCAGCTTTGAACCGGGCATAAAATTCACCTCAAAAAAAATCCTCCAATGGGCAGTGATCCTGCTGGGCTTCGGCATGGATCTGACCGTGATACTGGAGATAGGAAAGCAGTCTCTGCCTATAATCATAAGCACCATCTCTGTTTCTCTTGTGACCGCCTATGTACTCCACAGAGCCATGAAGATCCCATCCAAGATCTCAACCCTCATCGGAGTGGGATCATCCATCTGCGGCGGCTCAGCCATCGCAGCTACAGCTCCTGTCATTGAAGCTGACGATGAAGAAGTGGCCCAGTCCATTTCAGTGATATTCTTTTTCAATGTAGCGGCAGCCCTCATCTTTCCTGTCATAGGAGGCATGCTGGGCTTTTCCTCTGCAGACGGCAGCGCCTTTGGTGTATTTGCCGGGACAGCGATCAACGACACTTCCTCAGTGACCGCTGCCGCAGCCACATGGGACAGCATTTACGGACTGGGGTCAGCTACTCTTGATACGGCAGTCACAGTCAAGCTTACCAGGACGCTGGCCATCATACCCATAACTCTGGTCCTGGCTTTCATCAGAGCTCGGTCGGCCAGAAACACAGATGGTACAGCAAAGGTCAGTATGAGAAAGATATTTCCCTTTTTTATATTATTTTTTGTAGGTGCGTCTATAATAACCACTGCGGCTGTTTCTGCCGGGATTGACGCCGCCGTATTTTCGCCGCTTAAAGAACTGAGCAAATTTTTTATCGTCCTGGCAATGGCAGCCATAGGCCTTAACACCGATATAGTCAAGCTGGTAAGGACCGGAGGCAAACCTCTGGCGCTGGGATTTTGCTGCTGGGTCGGCATAACGGCAGTCAGTCTGGCCATGCAGCATTTCCTTGGGATCTGGTAAGGCCCTGTTCTTTTCTGCCATTATATGTTATCATTGGCTCAGGCTGCGCCTGCCGCAGTCACATGGCCGGCATCCGGTCATTGTCCGCAGAAAGGAGCTTTGAGATATGAAACAATATGTCGTTGATGCTTTTACTGACAAGGTTTTTTCAGGTAATCCCGCCGCAGTATGCATAATGGACGAGTGGCTTCCTGATGACCTTATGCTGAAGATAGCTATGGAAAATAATCTTTCCGAGACGGCCTTTGCCGTTAATGAAGGGGACAGATACCGCCTGCGGTGGTTCACGCCCGGCGGTGAGATAGATCTGTGCGGCCACGCCACCCTGGCGTCCGCTTATGTGCTGATGAACTATTACGACAAAAATATGAAAGAAGTGGTATTTTCCACCATGAGCGGCGACCTGACCGTTGTCCGCCGGAACGGGGATCTCTATGAAATGGATTTTCCTGCCTATGATCTGAAACCGCTGAAAATAACCGGAGAAATGATCGCAGCCATCGGCGCAGAACCTGTCGAGGCTTACATGGGCCGCGACCTCCTCTGCGTATTTGACAGCCAAGAGACAGTAATGACGCTTAACCCTGATCCGGAAAAATTAAAGTCCCTGGACGGGCTTCTTTTTCAGGCTACCGGACCAGGCAAAGATACCGCCGCATCAGCCTCTGCCGACTGCGTATCCCGCTCCTTTGCTCCCAAGCTGAATGTACCGGAAGATCCCGTATGCGGTTCCGGGCACTGCCACATAGTCCCTTACTGGGCAGGCCGCCTGGGCAAAGACAACATAACCGCCTATCAGGCATCCCGGCGGGGCGGCACTCTCTACTGCCGCATGGAAGGCGGCCGGGTAAAGCTGGCAGGAAAAGCCGTGCTTTTTTCAGCGGCGGAAATATTTATCTGATGATCTTGCTGCGCCTTGCAGCCTTTATTGGGCAAGGTGCCGGCATCGGTTGGCTTTTTCTTTTGTAATCCATGAAAAAGCCAACATTTTCCTCAGTATTGCCGGGTTTTGGCTGTCGAAATTTGTCGATGTTGGCTTTTTGATCCACACAGCACAAATCAGGTAACAGTTTTTTAATAATCTGTTACCTGATTTGGGGTTATGCCGGCAAAAAGCCAACATTTCAGAAAAATATATCATCGTTCGACAAAATGCGACACCGATTGTTGGCTTTTTCCACCGTAGACATATGATCAGCCAACCGGCGCCGAAGCCCTGTTCGGGCCGCGCCGGATCATTTTCCGTTGTGCTTTCTGATGGCTTCTGCCATGCGCTCAAGACCTGTCCTTATGGTTGCTCTCGGCATGGCCAGATTGAGCCTGATATATCCTTTGGCATTATCCACAAACAAACCGTCTCCGCCTTCAAGCAGCACACCTGCATTATTGGCAAAGAACAAAGGCAGATCCTCCACATCCGGCAGTACTTTCCCCATATCCACCCATGCGAAATATGTGGCTTCCGGTATTGTAAATACTGCATCGGGGATATTTTCTCCCAGGAACTCGTCTACCATCCTGAAGTTGTCATCAATGTATGCTTTCAGTTCTTCCAGCCACTGGGCGCCATGTTCATAGGCTGCTTTGTGAGCTGCGATGGAAAGTGGATTTGCTGCGCCGATATTCTTGTCCCGATCCTGGAAACGCTGTCTTTCCTCGTTGGAACGGATTATGATGTTGGAAAACAACATTCCTGCCAGGTTGAAAGTCTTGCTGGCAGACATTGTGGTTATGAGCTTGTCATAATCCGGCATGATCTTTCCCATCGGGATATGCCTGAGGCCGATGCGTATCAGGTCGCAGTGTATCTCATCTGAAACCACCCAGAGATCATTTTTTTCCACTATGGCTGCGATACGCTTCAGCTCGTCCTCCGTCCAGATCCGTCCAGCCGGATTGTGCGGATTGCAGAGCATGAGCAGCCTGACCTTTGGGTCTGCTGCCTTTTTTTCAAGATCTTCAAAGTCTATCTCAAAGCGGCCGTTTTCTTTTTTGAGCGGCGACATTACCAGCTCCACATTGTTGTACTCGCAGGAATGAAGGAAAAACCCATAGGCCGGCGTCATGGTCAGGACTTTTTCGTCTTTGGCTACAAGATCCTCCACAAGCTGGTACAGAGCCGGTATAACGCCCGGAGAAAAGACCAGCTCATCCTTGTCAAATGACCAGTCATACCTGTCTTTGCACCATTTAAGGAGTGCTTCATAGTAACCGTTATCGGAAACGATCGTATAGCCCAGTATCTTCCTGTTTACCCGGTCTATGATCGCCTGGCGGATCTCCGGGGCTACGGCAAATTCCATATCGGCTACCCACATCCTTACAAACTCATCATCGGCATACGGAAACTTCTTTTCCGGTCCACATTTGAAAATATACGGACGCCATCCATCCACATTTTCTGAATTGGTATTGGTCCTGTCGATGATCTCATCAAAATCGTACTTCATATGATCCCTCCTCATATCTTTAATTGTTCACTTTCTTTCACATCCAGCTCAAAAGCCTGGTTGAGCCGCTGTTGTATTTTGATATAACTTTTGAGTTCTTCGTCCGCCACGCCGTCAAGCATCTGGAAAGTCCGCCTGTAGCAGGCGTTTTCAAAATCCTGGTGTTTCTGATATATTTCCTGCCCCTGGCCGGTCAGTGTCAGATTGTATTCCCTGCTGTTGCTGCAGTTCCTGACCTGCTTGACCCAGCCTTTGGCCTTGAGCTTCCTGACGAGCTGAGAACAGGCGCTGGGAGTCTTGTCGAACTTTTCAGCCAGAGCGGCGGCAGTTATGCCGGGGGCGTCGCCTATGGCCTTTATCATCTGAGATTCGGCCTGGAAAAGCACTGCGCCGTAATAATCATGGAGCAGAGAGTCGTATTTTTCAATAAGATATGCTCCTCTGTCAAGCTGATCTATCATCTGGCAGAAAAGACTGTACCGTTCATCTTTTTCCATGGTTCCTCCTTAGCTGACCGCAGAGTTTGTTAATGGACTTAATCATTAAGCTGCTTAACTATTTAATGTGAGTATATACCAGGAAGTTGTCTCTGTCAACAGAAAAAAAAGCCCTCGGCGGTTGCCCAGCTATGTTATCAGCCTTTTCACATACATCCTTATCATTTCCGGCTCACCGTCAGGCTGCACCATACACAGGAAATTCCAGCCATACCGCTCATAAAAGCTGGTATGATCGGTTATCAGGTACAGCTTATCTATCCCGAAGGATTTCATGTCGGCGGCGGCAAAGTCCAGCATGCGCCCTGCTATCCCGCGGCAGCGGTATTCCTCCTCCACATACAGGGCGCAGATGTTGGGCGTCAGGTCTATGCGGTCGTGATAGTCGTTTTCTATGACGCCGATGCCGCCCGTGATCTTTCCGTTTTCAAGGGTTATGTACCATTGGGGCACCGCCTGGTCTTTACCCTTTTTTATGCACTCTTCCATGCTTTCTTCATATGCCTCAACAGGCACATCCCACTTTGAGCTGAACCATCGGGCGGCCTGCCTTGCCATTTCCCTGTGGTCCCTTATACTTACTATTTCCATCTCTTTCTCCCAGGATCAATACACGATAAAAAACTCACCGCATGTTTTCAGATGGTCTTATCATATGCGATCTTTTCTCCACCGCGGAAATCCACGGTGCCGCGCCTCGTAAATCCATTTTTCTCGATTATATGTCTCATTTTCTCATTTTCTGCATAAGTGTTCAGCCGAATATTAAAAACACCTTTTTCTGCGCACAGTTTTTCGATAAGGCCAAAAAGGCTGCCCGTATTACCTTTTCCCCTGAAACTGCTGCTGAAGGCCAGTCTGTTGACAACGGCATAAGGCCCGTCAGCGCCCCACTTGCCATGCAGGCCCTCATAAGCCGGTTCTCCGTCAAAATCTATGCAGACATATCCGGCTGCCCTGCCTCCTATTTTGATCAGATAGCCTTTTTGTCTTTCTATATCATCTCTGATGTTTTTTTGGCAGGGGTAATCTTCCGTCCACTGCACAAACCCCTGATCCTGCTGGAATCTGCGGCCTTCCTCTATCATGTGCCAGCATGTGTCAAAGTCTTTCTCTCCTGCAGGCTCCAGAGCCATCTCTCTGCCGGATCCGGCAAGATCTCCGGCCGTAAGGATCTTGTCATAGGCTATCTTTCCGCTGCCCTGAAAGATCACGGTCCCCCGCCTGGTGAAGCCGTTTTTTTCGAGTATGTGCTGCATGCGCTTGTTGGGGAAATCCGTGTCAACCCTGATATGATCCACTCCTCTTGATGTGCAGAATTCCCCGATGAGCCTGAAAGCCTCATCTGCCAGGCCTGTCCCCCGGAAATCCATGCTGAAAGCCATCCTGTGTACCACAGCATACGGCTCCTCTGCTGCCCACTGTCCGTCGATGTTGATATACGCAGGCTCTCCGTCAAGATCTATGCACATGTATCCGGCGATGACGCCGTTATCCTTTATCACAAAACTTTTCTGATCCTGTATGTCGTCTCTGATGGTGTCCATATTGGGATAATCATCTGTCCACTGGACAAAACCCTGTTCTTTCTGAAACATCCTGCCTTCGTCTATGATAGCATAACATATGGACAGTTCATCCATCTTTGCCGGTACCAAAGTTTTCATCTGCCCCTTGCTTCCTTTTTCTTTTTTGTATATAATATCACCGGATCATTATCAAATCAATTTTAATATTATCAAACATTATTTCAATTTTTTTAAAGCATTTTGGAGGGGCATAATGGAACTGAAGTATCTGAACACTTTCCGTACCATCGTAGAGACCGGCAGTTTCACCAAAGCTGCGGAAAAGCTTAACTATACCCAGTCGGCCATCACTTTTCAGATAGATCAGCTGGAACAGGAGCTGTCCGCCCAGCTATTTGAGAAAGTTGGACGCAGGATGGCCCTGACCAAAGCAGGGGAACTGCTGATACCTTATGTGGATGAAGTCCTGGGAGCTGTAGGCAAACTCCGCTTTTTCGAGCAGGAACTTTCCATGTGCAACGGAGATCTCAAGGTGGGCGTCGGAGAAACCCTTCTCTGTTACCGCATGCCCCCGGTCCTTAAAGAATTTCATAAAGCAGCTCCAAAAGCCAGGCTTTATCTCCATTCCATGAACTGCTACGACATCCGGGATGAACTGATATCCGGATCCCTTGATCTGGGTGTGTTCTACGAAGATGTGGGCGGTTTCGGCTCCCAGCTCATGGCTTATCCCCTCGGCAATTATCCCGTCGCTCTGGTGGCTTCTCCGGAGACTGCAAAAGCTTTTCCCGATTTCGTCACGCCGGACAGGACCCTTCCGGTACCGTTCATAATAAATGAACCCAACTGCATCTTTCGCCAGATCTTTGAAGAATACCTGCGAAAAAAGTCCATCGTCCTTGACCACACCATCGAACTTTGGAGCATCCCGACCATCAAAAACCTGGTAAAAAACGATGTGGGAGTTTCATTTTTGCCCAGGTTTGCAGCCTGCGAAGAGCTCAGTTCCGGCCAGCTGTCAGAGATCCCAACACAGGTAACGCACGATCGTATTTCGGCTGTCTGTGCCCATCACAAAAACAAGTGGGTAAGCCCGCTCATGGAACTGTTTATCGATCTTTGCCGCAAGCATATGGACATGGGATGATCTTCTCTGCTGTCACACAGCCAGAGTCTGAACTTTGCGAAAGCCCGCTTTGCGGTCCTGGGCCTATCTCATATATGAAGTCTCTTTCAGGGCTAAAGGGCCAGGGTTTTTCAGCACCCATCTGACAGTCAGCTCCGTGAGCCTGGCCAGTGCATCTTCCCCTCCCCGTATAAGTCCGGCTCTGGTGATCCCGGCGATGATCTTTCCTGCTTCCGCCCTTTCGGATTCATCGAGGGGTTCTCCTTGTACCAGGTAAGAGGTCAGGCTTTCGGCCATGGTCTGAAAATCATCGTCCCAGTTGATACCGCCGTTGTCCAGCAATTCATGGGCCAGCCTGCCGCATACCCTTACGGCTTCTCCCTGGACCGTTGAGGCTGCCCCGCATGACGGCACCAGCAGGTCCCACAGCTGGTCAAACTGCTCCTGCCACGATGACTTTGTCACCTTTATATCTGAATGTCCGTCGTACATTTTTCTCTTTGCCACAGGCTCAACTCCGAACATCTCATACAGCTCCATAAGGGCCGGCTCCAGCTCGGCGACAGTCTCGCTGCTCATCCTGTCTCTGAACCATTCAAAGTCAGTACCTATCCTCTTTACCTGCTCCTTTTCCATTCCGGTCAGTCTGGCTCTGTGCGCCAGCAGGTATTCCGACACGGCCACAAGCTGCGGTATGCTGCTGTTGGACGCCCGGCTCAGGGCATAGAGCAGAGGGGTCCGTCCCATGTTATCTTTGCGGTTGACCTTCGCCCCTGCTTCGACCAGTATCCTGACATTCTCCGGCAAACAGGCTGCCGCAGCAGCGAAAAGAGGAGTTTCCCTGTAAGTATTTTTCGCTTCTATGTCAGCTCCCAGCCGTATAAGGGTTTTCATGTTGTTTTTATATGTTCTCGCATGGTGGTGCAGAGGAGTATTTCCATACCGGTCGGGGAAGTTGACATCGGCCCCGTTTTGCACCAGCCATTCCATTACTTCCGCAGGCAGATCGGATCCCAGGGCGGTTACCTTGGAATAGTTTTCATAAGCGTTCACATCGCACTTTTCAAAGACTTCTTTTATCTGCTCCGGATTGCCGCTTTCAACGATCTGGGCAAAATCTTTGGGGAGAGTCTTGCGCTTAGCCATCCGTTACCTCCTTATTTTTCTGAAAAACAGGATATATATCAAAATGCCGTCTATGATCAGGTCATAAATCCTCGGCCCGTCATATATGACCACGCTGGTGATAAAAGCTGCCAGGACTATACACGCCCCTATGGCCTTCGCAGCCGGCCCCGGTTCCTTTGCATGCCATGCCGTAAATCCAAGGGCAGGTGTGCAAAATGCGAACACCGTCCATGCCCTTATCGTAAACCCGCTGTATATCCCTTCGGTTATGACTGCTGCCGTATAATATGTAACAAGTACGCCCAGCGAAAAGGGCAATATGTTGGCCATGGCTTTGCGGGCAGTTTCACTGTATATTGCTATCAGTGTTCCCAGAAGTATCCACACAGCCATCTGGGAAAAGATATTTCCCAGGTTCTGAGTAAAAATATCCAGCAGCCTGCTCACGGCCCCCAGTGCCAGGCCTGCTGCCAGTGTCGTTACAGGATTTAACAGTTTAGTCGTTTTCTTTGTCTCTTTTTCCATTTTATACCCCCCCTAGATCGCTATTTCAGCCAGTTATGATGACTGTTTCCCCCAAAAAACATCTCACCGGCTTTTTTCTGTTCTCAAAAAGGCCCATAACCTGTCATGGTGGCAACAGCCAGTATGACCATGGCCCACAGGCACCATTTCAGGACCAGTTTCCATGAATATCGGAACCAATCTGTAAAGCTTACACCTCCCAAAGCACAGGCCGCCAGCACTACCATCTGTGTCGGCGTTATCAGGTTCAAAAATCCTCCGCATTGATATGCCAGGACCGCTGTCTGCCGCGTAACCCCCACGATATCGGCCAGCGGCGTCAGTATCGGCATTACGGCGGCTGCCTGACCTGACGATGACGGTATGAAAAAATTTATTATGCCTTCGCATATGAATATCCCCCATGTGGCAAGGACTCCTCCCGCCTGTGAAAGAGGCACAGACAGAGCATACACCACCGTGTCCATGATCTGCCCGTCTTCCATTATCACCAGGATGGCTCTGGCAAAAGTAAAATATATCACTGCTGTGGTCATTTCTCCGGCGCCTTTTACGAATGCCTTGCCGGTCTCATCAAGGCTGCGGAAATAGAACATGCCTGCAGTAAGGCCCATTGCCACAAACAGTGCAGATATTTCTTCAAAGTACCAGCCGAACATCATGATGCATATGACCATAACGATGATGGTTCCCAATACGATCAGCAGCACGATCTTTTGTTTAGCTGAAAGAGAATCAGCGCCTGCATCCTCTCCGGCCGCATCACATTTTTCCGAAACTTCCGGCGAGAGCCCGCCTGTCTGAAGTTCCGCGGTTCCCGGCAAGATCTCTGCTTGTCCTGCCGTATTTTCAGCCAGAGGAGTAAGCTCTGACCTGTATTTTTTTCCGTTTACTATCACATGATGTATGCCTATTGCCACGGTCCCCGCCATGAGGACAGCCCTAAGCCCCATACCCGAAAAAATAGGAAGTTCTGCGATTTCCTGTCCTATCCCCGTATTAAACGGATTGAGAGGTCCTGCCGTATACCCGCTGTATATGCCAACTACAATGATCGCGATCCCTGTTATCCGCCCCATTTTCATTTTTTGAGATGCGGCTATCATAACAGTGACAAAGGGCAGCGCTTCTTCACCCATTCCAAAAGTCGCTCCGCAAACAGCCAGAGCTGCCATTATCGTTCCTATGAGGAGGCCCTCTTTTCCGGACAGGCGGCGCATAAGCGTGCTTAGCCCGGATTCAAATGCTCCTGTTGCATTTATGATGCCGAAGCACCCTCCTACCACAAAGATAAATGCGATGATATCCACACCACCGACCATTCCTCTGAACAGAGATGAGAGAACCTGGCCTATGGACACTCCGCCGCCATCTATGGGGCTGTAAGTACCGTCAACTACCAGCGTGCGTCCGGTTGTCCCGTCAACGATCCTTTCAAACGATCCGGCCGGGATTATATATGTGAGGATGGCGGCGATCAGGATCATTATCATGAAGAAAGCCGCCGTGTCAGGCAATTTTAGCCTTTTTTTCTTCATACTGCTTTCCTTTCTGCGCTATATCTATATTATATCGGCCAGCTCCCCATGGCAACCTTTTTTCAGCTTGTTGACGCTTTTTTTATCAGGCGGGGATGTATGCAAAAGTAGCAAGGCCCGCCCCGCACAAGCGGAACGGGCCTTAGCTGTTTTTATGTCAGTAGTGGTTTGCTATTTTGTTGATTTGATCTTTGCCTGCGCAGCAGCAAGGCGGGCGATAGGTACCCTGTACGGTGAGCAGGATACATAATCCAGGCCTATCTTCTGGCAGAATTCTACCGAATATGGATCGCCTCCGTGTTCTCCGCAGATTCCGCAGTGCAGGTTCGGATTTGCTCCTTTTCCGGCCTTGACGCCCATCTCCATCAACTTGCCGACACCCACGGTGTCCAGACGGGCGAACGGATCAAATTCGTAGATCTTGTTCTGATAATATGACGGCAGGAATTTCCCGGAGTCGTCACGGCTGAAACCAAATGTCATCTGAGTCAGGTCGTTGGTACCGAAGCTGAAGAAATCAGCTTCTGCTCCGATCTCATCTGCTACAAGGGTGGCTCTTGGGATCTCGATCATGGTGCCTACCTTGTATTTTAAGTCAGCTCCGGCAGCCTTTATTTCTGCATCAGCAGTGGAAGTTACGATGTCCTTTACGAACTTGAATTCCTTAACTTCACCTGTCAGAGGTATCATGATCTCAGGAACGATGTTCCAGTCAGGGTGCTTAGCCTGAACGGCCAGAGCAGCCTTGATGACAGCCTTGGTCTGCATGACTCCGATCTCCGGATAAGTTACGGTCAGACGGCAGCCGCGGTGTCCCATCATCGGGTTGAATTCGCGCAGTCCTGTGATGATCTGCTTGATATATTCAACGGATTTGCCTTTGATCCTGGCCAGTTCTTCGATGTCCTCTTCTTCGGTAGGTACGAATTCGTGAAGAGGTGGATCCAGGAATCTGATGGTAACAGGATAACCCTGGAGAGCTTCAAAGAGTCCTTCAAAGTCCGCCTGCTGCATAGGTTCGATCTTTGCCAGGGCAGCTTCTCTTTCTTCTCTGGTCTCGGAACAGATCATTTCTCTGAAAGGTCCGATCCTGTCAGGTTCAAAGAACATGTGCTCTGTACGGCACAGACCTATGCCCTGAGCCCCGAAGCTGAATGCTCTGAGAGCGTCCTTAGGAGTATCGGCATTGGCTCTTACTTCCATGGTCCTGTACTTGTCAGCCAGTTCCATTATCCTTCCGAAGTATCCGCTGTCTGTGCTGGCAGGTACCAGAGGAATAGCTGTATCGTATACATTGCCGGTGGAGCCGTCCAGAGAGATCATATCTCCTTCGCAGAAAGTCTTTCCACCCAGCTCAAATTTCTTGTTCTCTTCATCCATCTTGATGGCTTCACAGCCGGATACGCAGCAGGTTCCCATGCCTCTGGCCACTACGGCAGCGTGGGAAGTCTGTCCTCCGCGAACGGTCAGGATACCCTGAGCGTATTTCATTCCCTCGATATCCTCAGGGGAAGTTTCAAGGCGGACAAGGACTACTTTTTCACCTTTCTTGCCCTGTTCGGCGGCTTCTTCGGCAGTGAATACGACCTTACCGGCAGCAGCGCCAGGGGAAGCGGCTATACCTTTGCCTACAGGCACAGCCTTGGCAAGAGCGTCAGCGTCGAACTGCGGGTGCAGCAGCATATCCAGAGACTTGGCGTCGATCTGCATGAGAGCCTCTTCTTCGGAGATCATACCTTCGTCGATCAGGTCGCAGGCGATCTTGATAGCTGCGGCGGCAGTACGCTTTCCGTTACGGGTCTGGAGCATGTACAGTTTCTTATCTTCTATGGTAAATTCCATGTCCTGCATGTCTCGGTAATGATTTTCCAGAGTGCTGCAAACGCCCAGGAATTCTTCATATACTTCAGGCAGGATCTCTTTCATCTTTTCGATAGGAATAGGTGTGCGGACTCCGGCAACTACATCTTCGCCCTGAGCGTTCATAAGGAATTCGCCCATGAGCCCCTTTTCACCGGTGGCCGGGTTACGGGTAAACGCAACGCCTGTGCCGGAAGTATCGCCCATGTTTCCGAATACCATCATCTGAACATTGACAGCTGTTCCCCATGAATAAGGTATGTCGTGGTCCATACGGTAAATGTTGGCTCTTGGATTGTCCCATGAACGGAAAACTGCTTCGATAGCTTCAAAGAGCTGTTCCTTAGGATCGTCAGGGAAATCTTTGCCGATCTGAGCTTTGTACTCAGCTTTGAACTGATCTGCAAGAGTATGGAGGTCGTCTGCGGTCAGCTCAACATCGTAGGTAACGCCCTTTTCTTCTTTGAGGGCATCTATGAGTTTTTCAAAGTATTTTTTGCCAACGCCCATAACAACATCTGAAAACATCTGTATGAAACGGCGGTAGCAGTCCCATGCCCAGCGCGGATTGCCGGACTTGGCAGCGATAACATTAACCACTTCTTCATTGAGTCCCAGGTTGAGGATGGTGTCCATCATGCCAGGCATGGAAGCTCTTGCTCCGGAACGGACTGAAACCAGCAAAGGGTTTTCCTTGCTGCCGAACTGTTTTCCGGTGATCTCTTCCATCTTTGAGATGTACTCCATGATCTGGCCTTTGATCTCATCGTTTATCTGGCGGCCATCTTCATAATAACGGGTGCAGGCTTCAGTGGTAACTGTGAAGCCCTGAGGGACCGGAAGGCCAATGTTGGTCATTTCGGCCAGATTGGCGCCTTTTCCTCCCAAAAGTTCGCGCATAGAAGCGTTTCCTTCTCGAAACAGATAGACATATTTTTTCATGTCTCCTTCTTTCTCCTTTCACAGCAAACCCTTTTGCTTACCGGAAGCTCATTTTTAAAACAAGCGCCGGATATGGTTTCTCCATATATCTCCAACCGAAATCAACGCCAGTGACTTCCATGTGGGCAAACAAAATTTACTTTTTTATTTATTTCTTTATTTACCTATATATTAACCTTTGTTAATGATTTAGGCAACTCCAAAATTCGGGCCTATTTTTTTGATTTGTTAAGTATTTGTCCCGATTATATTTTAAAACAAAAAGCTTCGCATATACATATGTATACACGAGGCTTTTTGGCGTGTTTTCCTTCTAGACTTTAGAAAAGGCCATCAGTCCATCCGTTCAAAGACCAGGTTGCATACCGTCCTGTCTCCTCCGCCCAGACCGGAAGAACTGGCCGTGGACTGAGCAAATGTGTGCAGGTGTAAAAGCCGGCGGACCGCTGATTCGGCCGCTGCAATACAAAACCCCCGATCCAAGGGTTGGATCCGGGGGTCTGTTGATGATCTGATAGAGCGGCCGCCTGCCGAAGCTGAGTTTTTCTTCGCAGGTGCGTCCTGCTGAAGATAACCTTCCGGATAGACCGGTGATTATCTCTTGGAGAACTGGCTTGCTCTTCTGGCTTTTTTCAAGCCGTATTTCTTTCTTTCTTTCATTCTTGGGTCTCTCGTCAGGAATCCTGCAGCTTTGAGAGGAGCTCTGTAGGCTTCTTTGTCGGCTACGCACAGTGCTCTTGAGATGCCGTGTCTGAGAGCGCCTGCCTGGCCGGTAAATCCGCCGCCGTATACGGTAGCCACTACATCGAACTTGCCTTCGCAGCCGGCTACTTCAAACGGCATTCTTACTTCTCTCTTGAGGATTTCCATTCCGAAGTAATTGTCTAAGTCTTTCTTGTTGACAGTTATCTTTCCAGTTCCAGGGATCAATCTAACTCTGGCCACTGAACTTTTTCTTCTGCCTGTTCCTTGGTATTGAATCTTTGCCATTGTCTAATCCCCTTTCCTAAAAATTCCAAGTTTCCGGTTTCTGTGCGGCGTGATTGTGCTCAGGGCCTGCATAAACCTTTAACTTCTTGAGCATCTGTCTTCCAAGTTTTCCATCAGGGAGCATGCCTTTTACGGCGTGTCTGATGATCTCTTCCGGTTTAGCTGCCTGGAGTTTTTCAAAAGTGGTTTCTCTCAGACCGCCCGGATAACCGGTATGTCTCTTGTAGATCTTCTCTTTTCTCTTTTTGCCGGTTACTTCAACTTTCTCAGCGTTGATGACGATAACATAGTCACCGCAGTCAACATGAGGAGTATAGATCGGCTTTTTCTTGCCTCTGAGGATAGAGGCCACTTCGGAAGCCATTCTTCCAAGGGTCTTGCCTTCTGCGTCTACAACATACCATTTGCGTTGTACTTCCGCAGGCTTTGCGATAAATGATTTCATCTTTTTTCCTTTCTACCTACTGGGTTTTGCCTCCGCGCGGCTGCGGGAACGCTCCCTGCTCGTGCGGTCAAAAGCTAAGGTCAAAACTGGTTCGGCTTTGTCTACTGGGATCTCGATCGTCTTGCGGTCCGTCGGGATCTGTTTCGATAAACTAAAACTTTTTAGTTGTGAGGCTCCGGACGGATCCCCATCCTGCTCTCACGGCATAAACATGCTTTTATATTATACAGTCTGACTTTTGAAAAATCAATAGTTTTCTGCAGTTTGGACGGTTTTTTTGTTTTGCTGGCATGGGATATTCTTTGCCTCCTCAAGAAGTGCTTTTTTTTCGTTGGCTACTTTGCCGTCCATGACCGCCGCAAGAAGCGCCTCCAGAGTTTTGCCGATCTCCGGGCCCTGCTCCATGCCCGCCTGGATCAGGTCTTTGCCGTTTACCTCAAGATCTCTGAGAGAAAAACATTGTTCTTCTTCTATGATCTGCCCGGCGATCTTCTCCAGCCGGTCATAGGTTTCCTGCCTGCTGCGGAAATCCGGCGACTGGGCCATATTGTCTGCCCGTTTGAGGGCCAGAAGGCTGAAGAACATTTCAGGCGAATACTTATTCAAAGCCCTCTTAACATATTTGGGCTCCGGCTCTATATTTATCCCATGATATCTTACCAGGGCTGTCACCTTTTCGATGGTGTTTCTGTCAAAATGCAGCCTCGTCATGATCTTTTCTGCCATCTCTGCGCTTATCCGGGCGTGGTCGTAAAAATGCCCCGTTCCTTCGTCATCCACGGTAAAGCAGCGAGGCTTTCCGATATCATGGAACAGCGCAGCAAGACACAGGATTTTTTTTGCCTGTTCCTCATCCCCATGTGATACATGCTCTGTGGATTCAGCCGCTGCCCTTATGCTATCTATTGCTGCGGCGATGTGTCCCAGGACATCGTATATGTGATGGCTGTTTTTCTGGTCAAACCCTTTGCATGGGAGAAGCTCAGGAATAACATTGGCCATGAGCTCTGCTTCTTCATATATGAGCCTGCCCGCCCGATGTCCGCACAGAATCCCCGTCAATTCATCCCTCAGCCTCTCCGGGCTTACTTGACGCAGCAGATGCCCGCAGGATCGGGCGGCAGCCAGCGTTTCCTTTTCTATATCAAAGTCAAGCCTGGACGAAAACCGCAAGGCACGCATTATGCGCAAGGCATCCTCTTCAAAGCGTTTCTGCGGATCGCCCACACATCTTACCATCCGGCGGCAGATATCATCAAGTCCCCCGGACAGGTCTGTCAGCCGGCCCTGTCTGTCAAGGGCCATGGCGTTTATCGTAAAATCCCTGCGTGCCAGATCCAGTGCCGCATCCTGGGTATACTCCACCACATCGGGATGTCTGTGGTCGGAGTATGTTCCCTCTGTCCTGTATGTGGTGATCTCCATGGCAAGGTTTTCCGATATGACCGTTACAGTTCCGTGCTTTATACCTGTATCTACGGTCTTTTCTTTACTGAAAACTGCCTTTATCTGTTCCGGCTGCGCCGAGGTGGCGATATCCCAGTCAGAGGGTTTCTGTCCCATGGCCATATCCCTTACGCAGCCTCCGACCATAAATGCCTCATATCCGGCATTTTCCAAAGCTTGCAGGGCAGACAGCACGGGCCGCGGCACCATGCCTATTAAATTTTCTCCGCTCAGTCTGTTCATATTTTCGGCCTTTTTCCAGAAGCAATAACAGCTATTGCTTTTATTGGCAAATTTACTTATAATTTTTTTATCATTATCAAGAGGTGTTTATCAATGAAAGCTTATGCCATGATCGTAGTCCCCATGGTAATCTATGGCACATTGCCCGTGTTTGTCAGCAAGATCCCTTATGCCAGCGCCGAGATCGTAATGTGGCGCACGATGATAGGTTTCGCCGTACTAGGTCTTATTTTCCTGTTTACGCTGAAAAAACACAAGCCTGTCAAAAATAAAAAGCATATCCTGATACTGCTGGCAGCAGGCATGCTGATGGGGGTAAGCTGGATAGCCCTGTTTGAATCATATGCCTGGGTAAACACGGGGATAGCTACGCTGGCTTACTACATGTCTCCGGTCATCGTCATGTGTGCGTCAATACCTCTTTTTAAAGAAAAAGCAGGTGCAGCCAAAATATTCGGCATTATCTCAGCCATCCTGGGAATGGTCATCGTCACCGGAGTAAATCTGGACGGAGCTGATCCGGTACGCGGCGTATTGCTCGGCCTGCTCGCCGCCGTTCTTTATGCTGCGGTGGTCCTCACAGACAAAAGCGTCCGTGATATAGGCGGTCTTGAACTGACCCTTATACAGCTTGCCGGGGCGCTGCTTTTCGTGATACCTTACACCATCCTGACCCACAGCGGCCCGTGGATGGACTTTACATCTCAGGCAGGTTTCCTTACATTCATATTGGGCTTCGTACACGCCGGTCTTGCTCTGTATATGTATTTTTTGGCCATTCAGATGCTACCTGTCCAGAGCATCGCACTGTGCAGCTATCTGGATCCTGCTTCGGCGCTGTTTTTCTCCGCAGTATTTCTTGGGGACACCCTGACACCCATACAGCTTGCAGGCGCCGCCCTGATCCTCGGCGGGGCCGCTGCCGGAGAGATCCTCGGCGGAAGGCGCCAGAGCGCAAAAAAGCCAGGGTCAAAGGAGACAAAGCTGCCGGACTGACATCACATCCATTTTTTCCGTTTGAAGATTATATATTCAATGATCAGGATAACCGCAGACAGCCCCATTACGGCCATATAACCGTAACGCCACTGGATCTCCGGCATAAACCTGAAATTCATTCCATACCAGCCCGTTATCAATGTGAGCGGCATAAATATCGTCGTTATGACGGTAAGGAACTGCATGACTCTGTTTTGCTTCATGTTTATCCGCGACTGATACATATCGTATATCTGTGATGAATACTCCCGAAGGTTCAGCGCATCAGCTGAAAGCCTTCCAAGCCTGTCTGAAAGGAATTTAAACAGACGGCGTGATCTCTTATCTATCATATCGCATGGCGATTCGGCAAACATCTGCACCATGTCGCCCATCTGGTCATAATATCTGTAGGCTTGCAGAAGGGCTCTTCTCGTCCTCTGCATATATTGCTCAAACCCCTCAGGTATCGACCGGTCATTTTCCAGCATCTTGCTTTCCCACTGGTTGAGACCTTCTTCCCAGTCATCTATATACTCGCCCTCTCCGGCTATGAGAACATCGAGAAAAGCAAAAAATGCCTGGGCTGTATCAGTTATCTGAAAACCGTCCTCGTCAAATATGCCGTCCAGCATTTTTTCTGTCCATGATGTTTCTCCTATAAGGATGAGTTTTTCTCCGTCCATATAAAAGCGTATATATCTGCCCTGCCCGTTTCTGTCAGGATCACCTGCCGCCGGCACCGCAATGGTTCCATGGGCAAACTTTTCAAATATATCCACCTTGCAATGGCGGACTTTTTCACTGAACCTCAGCAGGTGGAGCCTGTTATCCTCCTGCCGGAATTTTTCCATGTACTCGGCCTCCGTAACGGTATATACATATGCCTGCCTTTCCTGGCCGCCCGCCCGTACGCTTTCTCTGATTATTGGAAATCTCATGGCCACCTCCCGCCAACATGCTGAAAATAATGGAACCCCACTTTTCTGCATGAAAAAAGCGGGGTCAAAAATACTTTAGATAAGCTCTATCATCTGGAACTTCTTCTTTCCTTTCTGTATGAGGAGCTTACCATCCTCAAAATTGTCAAGGGTTATGTTCATCTTCTTATCTGTAACCTTGCTGCCGTTTATGCTCAGGCCGCCCTGTTCTATGGTCCTGAAGCCTTCGCTGTTGCTCGGCACAAGGCCCAGTTCCTTTATCAGGTTTACTATGCCCTGGCCCTCGCCTTCAAAACGGGCGCTTTCCATCTGTACAGTAGGGATGTTGGCCATATCTCCGCCTCCGGCAAAGGCCGCACGGGCTCCGTCCAGGGCCTTCCTGGCTTCTTCCTCTCCGTGTACCAGCTTGGTCACTTCGTAGGCCAGGATTTCCTTGGCCTTGTTGATCTCGGCTCCTTCAAGAGCAGAAAGCCTGTCTACCTCTTCCATAGGCAGGAAGGTGAGCATCCTGAGACATTTGTTTACATCGGCATCGGCCACATTCCTCCAGTACTGGAAAAACTCGTAAGGGCTGGTCTTTTCCGGGTTTAGCCACAGAGCGCCTTTGGCTGTCTTGCCCATCTTGTTGCCCTCTGAGTTGGTCAGCAGAGAGAAGGTCATTCCGTAAACTTCCTTGCCTATCTTTTTGCGGGTCAGGTCAACGCCTCCGATGATGTTTGACCACTGGTCATTGCCGCCGAACTGGATCTTAACATCGAAGTCTCTTGCCATTACCATAAAGTCATAGCTCTGCATGAGCATATAGTTGAGCTCGAACATGGTAAGTCCGCCTTCTCTTTCCATCCTCTGCTTGAAGCACTCGGCTCTGAGCATGGTGTTCACATTGAAGAGAGAGCCTACTTCTCTGAGAAAGTCTATATAGTTGAGCGGTCTGAGCCAGCGGGCGTTGTTGACAGAGATCGCCTTGCCCGGTTCAGGTTCCTTGTTCTGATGTCCCGGCACAAAGACGCCTTCGTTGCCTACATATTCCCACTCGTCGTCGAAGTCCAGAAATCTTTCAAAAAGTTTCTTGAACTGGTTGCAGTTGTGTTCTATGGTCTCGATGGACATGATCTGGCGCATATCCGTCCTGCCGGAAGGATCGCCCACCATGCCTGTGCCGCCGCCAAGCAGCACCACAGGAGTATGTCCGAATTTCTGCATGTACATCATTATTATGACCTGCATAAAGTGACCTACATGCAGGCAGTCGGCAGTCGGGTCGAAACCAATATAGAACTTCACCTTCTCGTTCCTCAGAAGCTCCCTTATCTTATCTTCGTCAGTGGACTGTTCGATAAAGCCTCTTTCTTTGAGGACATCATATGCGTTATCAAACTTGCTGACATCGTCAGGTATAAAATCAAATTTCATTTTTTCCTCCAGTATTCTTTGACATCATCTTTTTTCATTGTCTCTTAAAGGCAGATATCCGCCCTTTCTATGAAGGTCTTGCACCTTTGCATTCCCGGCTCTGCCTGCCGCAGGCATTCCTGAAAAAGACTGACATCCCTCGGCCTGTTTATAAAAAGCGCCGGGTCTTTTCTTTTTGCCATCTATCCTGTTCCTTTCGGTTATTTTGTCCCATAGAGCCTGTCGCCGGCATCCCCAAGTCCCGGTACGATATATGCGTTTTCGTTGAGCCTTTCGTCTTTTGCCGCAATATATATATCCACATCAGGATGGGCCTCCTGAAGCGCCTTTATCCCTTCAGGCGCAGCTATGAGGCACATGAACACGATGTCCCTGCCGCCTCTCTGCTTGATGAAATCTATTGCGGCAGCGGCGCTTCCTCCTGTGGCCAGCATCGGGTCTACTACAAATATCCTCCTTTTATCTATGTCTACCGGAAGCTTGCAGTAATATTCCACAGGCAGATGGGTCTCCGGATCTCTGTACAATCCGATATGTCCTACCTTTGCGTTTGGTACCAGCGCCAGCATACCGTCTACAAATCCCAGTCCGGCCCTGAGGATAGGCACTATGGCTATATCCTGTCCCTTGAGCATATTGACTCTGGTCTTACAGATAGGTGTTTCTATTTCCACTTCTTCCAGCGGAAGATCTCTTGTAGCCTCAAACCCCATGAGCATGGCAACTTCCTTTGCCAGTTCCCTGAATTCCTTTACCGTTGTATCGGTCTTTCTCATAAGCGCAGTCTTGTGCTGGATCAGCGGATGATCAAATACATATACTTTTCCCATAATGCCTCCTTATAGATTGTCGAGCATATTTACCCGGCGCTGATGGCGTCCGCCTTCAAATACAGCATCCAGCCAGGTATCTACTATATCCATTGCCAGCTCCGGCTCTGTTGTCCTGCCGCCGAGGGCCAGCACATTGGCGTTGTTATGTTCTTTGGCAAGGCGGGCCATTTCAGTCGAAGTACACAGGGCGCACCTTATGCCTCTGATCTTGTTGGCCGCTATGGAGATCCCTATGCCTGTACCGCATATGACGATTCCCAGATCTGCTCTGCCTTCTGTCACGGCTTTGCCGCATTTTTGACCGTAGATGGGATAATCTACCGATTCCTCTGAGTCTGTCCCCAGATCGATCACAGTCAGCCCCCTGGCCAAAAGGTGCTCTTCGATCTGTCCTTTCAGGCTGAACCCGCCGTGGTCGCTGGCTATGGCTATCTTCATGGTCATCCTCCCTTATTCCACTTCTCTTATATTATATCCGGCCGATTTGAACATCCTGTTCATCAGCGCAAAACCTATGCCGTCCTCTTTGACGGCCGCTGCCAGTATGACATCTACGCCGCTCTTGTCAAACGCCCTGAGCTGGGCGAAAAAGTCATGCGCGGCTTCTTTCTGATCGTCTCCATACATGATGATCCCCACCTTCTGGCCGCACTCCATACGGTACATTTTTTCTTCGGCCATGGCAAGGCGGACCTTTTGAGGGTCGCCTCTGAAGATTATCATCTCGGCCTTTGGCGCATAATGCTTGTATTTCATACCCGGCGCCTTGGGCTTATAGTCACTGCCGGTTTCCAGCAGTCCACCGTCTTTTGCAATATCAGGTCTGACAAGTATGGCCGGGTCTATTTCCACCGGTTTTCCCAAAGCGTCTGAAAGCTGCCGGACAGTGACTGCGCCTGGCCGCAATATGGCAGGGGTCTGGCCCGTCATGTCGACTACAGTTGACTCTATCCCCACCTGGCAAGGCACATCCTCTATTATCGCATCGATCCTACCGTGAAGGTCATCGTCCACATGGGAAGCCCTTGTCGGGCTTGGATGGCCTGAGAGGTTTGCACTGGGTCCGGCCAGCGGTGTGCCGGCTTCTGCTATGAGCCTTAATGTTGCATCATTTTTCGGCATCCTGACCGCCACCGTATCAAGGCCGCCCGTTGTCACCCTTGGTACTTCGGGCTTTGCCGGCACCACCATGGTCAATGGTCCGGGCCAGAAAACCTCCATGAGTTTTTTCATATCTCCGGTCACCTCAAAGGTAAGCTGCAGGATCTGCTCCGGTCCGGCTATATGAACGATCATGGGATTGTCGCTTGGCCTTCCTTTGGCTTTGTATACCTTTGAAACGGCCTCGCTGTTCATGGCATCTGCGCCCAGTCCGTATACAGTCTCTGTCGGAAAAGCCACAAGACCCCCCTCTTTGATGATCCGGGCCGCTTCTTCTATATCTGGTTTTGTCGTACCTAAAAGTTTTGTCTCCATATATGCCTCTCTGCCGCCTCCTCCGGCGGCCATGCTGCCGGCTTTCTCAGAAATTCTTCATCTTTTCGGCCTGATCGCTGGTTATCAGTCCGTCAATTATCTCGTCTATTTCTCCGTCAAGAAAACTGTCCAGCTTGTATATAGTCATCCCGATGCGGTGATCGGTAACTCTGCCCTGAGGGAAATTATATGTCCTTATCCTCTCGCTCCTGTCGCCCGAACCAACCTGGCTTCTCCTTTCTGCGGAGATCTCGTCATTCTGTTCTTTGAGCTTCATGTCGTAAAGCCTGGAGCGGAGGACTTTAAATGCCTTTTCCTTGTTCTTGATCTGAGACTTCTCGTCCTGGCAGGTCACTACCAGCCCTGTCGGGATATGAGTGAGCCTTACTGCCGAGTCAGTGGTGTTTACACACTGTCCGCCGTTTCCCGATGACCTGTAGACATCAACTCGCACATCGTTGGGGTCGATATGGACTTCCACATCGTCCACCTCAGGAAGCACGGCCACTGTGGCAGCCGAAGTGTGTATCCTGCCGGAGCTTTCTGTTTCAGGGACTCTCTGTACCCTGTGGGTGCCGCTTTCATATTTGAGCCTTGAATAAGCTCCTTTTCCCTTTATAAGCACGCTGGCTTCTTTTATACCGCCTATGCCTGTGTCATTGGCATCCATTATCTCGGCTTTCCAGCCGCGCCTTTCAGTATATCTGAGGTACATGCGCAGCAGATCCTGAGCAAACAGGGCAGCTTCTTCTCCGCCTGTTCCTGCTCTGATCTCAAGTATCACATTCTTATCATCGTTGGGATCCTTTGGCAGCAGCAGGACTTTAAGGTCGTTTTCCATCTCAGGTATCTTGTCCTCCAGGTCGGCCAGTTCCATTTTGGCCAGCTCTTTCAGTTCCTCATCGCCTGAATCCAGCATTTCCTTTGCCTCTGCCACGCTCTCTTTGGTCTTTTTGTATTCCTTATATTTGTTTACGATGGGTTCCATCTCGCCCATCTCTTTGATGTATTTCTGCCATCTGGGCTGATCGTTTATAACATCGGGGTCGGCGACTTTCATGGCCAGCTCCTCATATTTATCTGATATAAAGTCTAATTTATCAAACATACGGATCTCCTTATATCCAAAATTTTTACCTATATCTAAACGATTATTATATCACTGATTGCTTCGTTTGAAAAGCTTTGAGCTGTTTTTTCGCAAAATAAAACCGGAAGCAAGTTCCGGTTTGTCGTCTGATTATCAGTCAATGTGATACTTGTTCTTGAACTTCTCAACACGGCCGCCTCTGTTGACAAATTTCTGCTGGCCTGTGAAGAACGGATGACATGCTGAGCATACATCAAGTCTGAGTTCTTCTTTTGTTGATCTTGTCATGAAAGTGTTGCCACATGCGCAAGTTACTTTACATTCCTTATAATCAGGATGGATTCCTTCCTTCATGCTTGTTACCTTCTTTCTTACTCTGTAGATATATCTTATTTTCTGCACTGCTCCGATACTGCAGCCCTTATACTATATCACGGCTAACTGTTGAAATCAAGTGATTTTTGCTAATTTGGGAGGATTTTATCCGATTTTATCCGACAATGTTCAAACCGTTGAAAATCTATGTGTTTCCTGGATCCGGCGTTCCCCTTTTTTCATTTCCTGGGATATGCCAGTTCAATGCAAAGCCCGTATACCATCCTGTAGGCTTCTTCAGATATGTTCCCTGCAACACGATCTGCCAGCACCTGCCTGTAAATATCCTGCAGCTCCTGGCAATCCCCTTTTTCTCTTCCTATCCTAAGGACTTCTTCGTAATAATATCTTTCTTTGCCTGTAAGACCATCAAACATATTCATACTCATTTTTTGCAGCCCATATGAGAGCCTTTTCCTCCATTTCCTTGACAAATTTTAATTTGCCGTCGCAGTATCCTTCAATATCATATGGGTATCGCTCTGCAAGGCAGATCTTGAGGCGGGCATATCGTTCAGCTTCCTCACAGTGACAGCGGAGATAGTCGCGAAACGCCAGGTGCCGCCCTATGTTATATCTGTCCTCCTGCCGGAATATATGCACCTGATGTGTCCTTTCACATCCGCCTTTGCGGAGATATCTTCGGCCTGTTATCCCGAATTCTCCCATGTATTCATATCCGGCTTTTTCAAACTCTCCGGCTGCCGCATCGACCGTCTCAAGTTCAAAGACCACAGGCATGATATCAATGACAGGCTTGGCCGCAAGACCTGGGACCGAAGTGCTGCCTATATGATATATGGCCGCACAGTTTGGTCCGAGTATCTGCCTGATCCTCCTGGACTCTGACTCAAACATCCAAGGCCAGTTGATGTCATATGGCACTATTTTTATGTGCTGCGTCATAATATGCTGCTCCTTATGAGTTTTTTCGTATGCTCATAGTATTCAATATATATTGATCTTCCTGGCGATCCGGCATCATCCTCAAATCCGGAATAATCATCTGCCGAAATCTCCACCCTTATGGTTTCTCCTGAAGCCGTACGGCCACAAAGGTAATAATGTCTTGAAAACAGGCCCGTATGTCCCTGTGTCCTTTCGGTCCTGGTCTGATAGAGCACCGCTTCTTTTGGCCCTGAGATCATATCGCAGACAGGCATGGCGGAAAACCACAGGACAACTGCAGCAAATATGGTCATTACCGCTATCTTGGCAGCTTTGGCTTTGGGCTTCCCGTTATGTCTTATGCGCACGAGCAGGTAAAGCCACATAAAAACCATTATCATGACTCCGGCAATATCATTGGCAAGAGCTGCGCTTCCCGAAGGCGGGGTTATGACCCTTATAAGTATCGCCAGGCAGACAAGAGCCAAAAAGAAAACGCCCGCTTTTGTCTCTCCGTATTTCGGATATTTTTCACTGTTTCTCTGTCCCGTTTTTGCGGCTCTGGCCGTCTTATGTTCCCCTGCCCGGCTGCGGCCCGGCGCTGTAGCCTCTATGTCTCTGTCGTTGCCGGTTCCTGCGCCGCTGTTCCTTTCTTTCCCGTCATATTCCGGACATATATGTCCGGCCGCAATGCCGGCCGCCTCCTCCAATGCATCCATATATGTGCTCTTCAGCACACGATGGATATTATATTTCATAGAGTCAAAGCGATATCTCGTATGGTCCTTATCATCATAAGTCACAAGGCCGATAAGCTCTTTCCCCAGATATATCCGGCATGGCGCCACCGGACCATATCCGTATTCGCACATCAGCAGATCCTGTTTGCGGCACTTTGGGCAGAAAGTTATGACATTTGGAAAGTTTTCGTATTGGTACTCTGTGCCGCAGAATCGGCACTTTCTTGTCATGGTCATGGCAGATCCCCTTTTCATCTGGTCAGGTATTTATAAACAGGCATCCTGCGTTTTCCGGCTGCCTTGATGATAAACCTGTATGCCGAAAAATCAGCATTGCCTGGCACGGTCTGTTTTATTTATTATATCATACCATTGCGTATATCGCCATATCATATCAGTCCATATGGCAGCATGGCAGGCGGTCCTGCCGGGCATGCTGCCGGAGGATATGACGGGACAAAATATTTGAGATAACAGGCCATATATGATAAAATATCCTCAGATGTTAAGATCACGGGCGCAGTTGCAAGCTGCTGACGGTGGATTTTTACCTATCAGTAAGTTATGATCGTTTCGGAGGTGATATCATCGTGGATATTGGAAACATCATATATACCAAAAGAAAAGAAAAAGGCCTTTCTCAGGAACAGCTGGCCGGAGCCATCGGCGTTGCCCGGCAGACTGTAAGCAAATGGGAGACCTCGGAAACATTGCCAGATGTGGAAAGCTTGCAAAAGCTGGCAATTTTTTTGGGTTTTTCCGTGGATAAGGCCCTGGGGATAGATACCGGCCTCATCGAAGAAGATGATGACGACGACAAGACCGTCTGGCTTATGATCGGCGGTTTTGCAATAGGCACTGTCCTTGGCATAGCTTTTGAAAAATACATATTGGGGCTGGCCTTCGCAATAGTTGGCCAGGGCCTGGGGCTCATCCTGAAAGCGTTCGATAAAAAAAGTTAGCAGGAGGTGGATCAGATGACCCTTGAGATAGTGCCGGCATATGACCGGAAGGAAGAAATAAAAGAACTGTTTGCCGAATATACTGACATGCTGGTAAAGACAGACCCGGTATTTGCAAAATATTTAGCGATACAGGGATATGATGATGAACTTAAAGATCTGGAAAAGAAATACGGCATACCTGACGGCAGGCTTTATCTTGCCATATGGGAAGGAAAACCGGCAGGCTGTATCGCCTTGCGCAGGCTGACCGGAGAAAACTGCGAGATGAAGCGGCTGTATGTGCGTCCTGCTTTTCAGGGTCATGGTATCGGCCGCGCCCTGGCTGAAAAGATCATCGAAGAAGCCAAAAATGCAGGCTACTCCCACATGTTCCTGGATACGGTACCGGTACTGGCCGATGCTGTCAGGCTTTACAGGAAAATGGGTTTCTACGAGACGGAGTGCTACAACGACAGTCCTGTGGAGACCACACTTTTTATGGAATACGACCTGTAAGCCCTCAGCCTGGCACCTGCCTGCAAAATACATATTACCTCAAGGAGAAGCACATGATATATTTAGGATGCCATCTGACATCAGCCAAGGGATTTGAAAATATGGCAAAAGAAGCCATTTCAATAAATGCTGATACCTTGCAGTTTTTCACCAGAAATCCCAGAGGAGGCAAAGCCAAAGCCATCGACGAAAACGATGCTGCCCGTTACCGCAGTCTCGCCGCAAAACATAACTTCGGCAAAGTTGTTGCCCATGCGCCCTACACGCTCAATCCCTGTTCCAAAGACTCCAAAGTCAGGGAATTTGCCCATATGGCCATGTCCGATGATCTCTTGCGCATGGAGTATGTCCCCGGCAATTACTACAACTTTCATCCCGGAAGCCATGTGGGACAGGGTACCGAAAAAGGCATAGAGCTCATAAGCGACCTGCTCAATCAGATACTCCGGCCTGAACAGTCTACCATCGTGCTCCTTGAGACCATGGCAGGAAAAGGCAGCGAAATAGGCGGACGCTTTGAAGAACTCCGGGCGATCATAGACTGCGTTCGGTTAAAAGATAAGATAGGCGTTTGTCTCGATACCTGCCATGTACATGATGCCGGTTATGACATTGCCGGCGATATAGACGGCGTCCTGGCAGAATTTGACCGTGTGATCGGTCTTGAGAAGCTCAAAGCGGTCCATTTAAACGACAGCAAGAATCCTCTCGGTGCGGCCAAGGACCGTCACGCAAAGATCGGAGAAGGATATATAGGGCTTGCGGCTTTTGGCCGTATCATCTGCCATCCCAAGCTGCAGGGGCTTCCTTTCGTGCTGGAGACTCCCCAGGAAGATCTGTCCGGATACGGACATGAGATAGAGCTGCTCAGATCCCTGGCATCTGGCGCCTGATAGGATCTCTCCCTGTCCGCATGACAATTTCACAGCCTCAAGGGCGGTAAGGTTTTTACCTCCCATATACCATATGCTCAACATGCCCGGCTCGCAGAGCCGGCAATATTTCATAGATAAAAAGGAGTATAATATGAAAGACCAAGAAGACATCCTCGTCATCAATCCGGGTTCTACGACGACCAAGATCGCCATCTTCAGATCTTGTGAAAAAGGATCCGGCATGCAGGAGACAGACGGGCATACCTCCGCCTCCCAAGATCAGAACACCAGCCAGCTGGAACAATTATTCGAGGAGACCATAACCCACGATCCCGAACAGATCAAAGCCATGGGCGGTATCTTCAACCAGCTTGAATTCCGCGAAAAGCTCATCAGAGACACTGTAGCCGGCAAAGGCTACGACCTTGGCGGGATTTCTGCTGCCGTAGGCAGAGGCGGTATGATAATCGGCCTGCATGGAGGCGGATATATAGTTACTCCGGAACTTTGCAGCGCCATGAAAGATCCTGCCAATCCTCCTCACGCTTCAAGCCTCGGAGCGCAGCTGGCTTATGACATAGCCACCCCTCTCGGAGTGCCGTCATATATATATGATTCCACAATGGGCTGCGAACTGAAAGAAATAGCCAAGATCAGCGGCCTTGAGGGCATAGATAGGTATGGCTGCTGCCATGTGCTCAACTCCAGGGCCCAAGCCATGAGATATGCAAGATCCATAGGCAGAGAATACAAGGATATGAACTTCATCGTCGCTCACATGGGCGGCGGCATAACCGTCAGCGCCCACGAAAAAGGCCAGATAACAGACGACAGTTCCTATGACGCCGGCCCGATGAGTCCTGAGAGAACAGGCGGCATACCGCTTATCCTCTGGACCAAACTTTGCTTTTCAGGCAAATATACAGAGGAACAAGTTGAAAAGCTCATAAGCGGACAAGGCGGCCTTGTATCATATCTGGGCGTTACAGACTGCCGTCAGGTAGAGGATATGATCAAAAACGGCGATGAAAAAGCTGCCCTCGTCTATGAAGCAATGGCATATCAGGTAGCAAAGGCCATCGGAGAAATGTCTGTAGCCCTCAAAGGCAAAGTAGACGCCATAATCCTCACCGGCGGAGTTGCTCACTCCAGAAGTTTTACCGACATGATAAAAGAGTATGCCGGACATCTTGGCCCTGTGGTCGTAATGGCCGGTGAAAAAGAAATGGAAGCTCTGGCCGAAGGCGCCTACAGGATACTCAAAGGAGAAGAAAAAGGGAGGATCTACTGATGAAGCTTTTGTTCGTAAACGCATGCATACGGGGAGAACAGTCAAGGACCCTGGAGCTATGCCGCGATTACCTGAATAAATTCAAAGAAGCAAAAAAAGATGAGGACTGGGTCATAGAAGAACTGGATCTGGGCCATATGGACATAAAACCCCTTGATGCCCAAAGCCTGGCACAGCGTGACGCATATATGAAAGCCGGCCGCATAGACGCACCAATGCTTTCTCTGGCAAGACAGATCATCGGAGCAGATCAGATACTTATCGGAGCTTCTTACTGGGATCTCTCTTTTCCTGCAAAGCTGAAAATATATCTTGAACAGTGTTCCGTTACGGGCCTGACTTTCATATACAGCCCGGAGGGGATACCTCAAGGCCAGTGTCACGCCAAATACCTTACATATATCACAACATCCGGCAGCGCCATAGGAGATTTTAACTTCGGGTATGACTATGTCAAGGGTATCTGCTCTCTTTTCGGCATTGGAAAAACCTTCTTTGTATCAGCAGAAGAACTGGACATAATCGGAAAAGATGTGCCGGCTATCATGGCTCGCGCAAAGGATAAAATTACCGGCATCATAAAAGAAATATAAGCCGCATATACCTCTTTTCCGGGACTCATAATAACCCTATGAGCGAAAGGATTTTTGAAGGGATAGTATTTGTTTTGGGCGGTTGTGCCTACGGGCTCCTGGAGATCTTATTCAGGGGATATACACACTGGACCATGGTGATAACAGGAGGTGCCTGCATACTTACCATGTATCATATACAAGGGGTGCTCATGGATCTGCCGCTGATAGCAGCAGCCACTGCCGGCGCCCTGATAGTTACAGCGTACGAATTTACGGTGGGGCTGATCGTCAATGTCAAACTCGGCTGGGGCATATGGGATTATTCTTCCATACCCTTTAACATATTGGGCCAGATCTGCCCGATCTACACAATGGTGTGGTTTTTGCTCTGCCTGATATTTATAGGCACGATCAAATTATTGACATAAAGGAGAAAAGATGAGCGTTGATTACAAATCTCTGCAAAACGGCAGCGACATAAGAGGAGTGGCATTGGCCACCGAAGGGTCTCCGGTAACCCTGGGAGAAGAAGAAACCAAAAGACTGACGGCAGCTTTCGGCAAATGGCTTTCCGAAAAGACCGGAAAACCCGTCAGCCGGCTGACCATAGCCGTCGGCCACGACAGCCGCATAACAGCAGAAAAGCTCAAGACTGCCGTCTGCCAGAGCTTGTCGGCATCCGGCGTCCTTGTATACGACTGCGGGCTTTCTTCCACCCCGGCCATGTTCATGTCCACGATCTTTGAGGATTTCAAATGTGACGGCGCTGTAATGATAACAGCCAGCCATCTTCCTTACAACAGGAACGGCTTTAAATATTTCAGCAAAAACGGCGGTCTTAACAAAGAGGACATAGCAAAGATCATAAAAACTGCCGAAGGATACGGTCATGACATGCCATGCAGCGGATCCCGGCCATGCAGCAAGCCCGGATCTGTCGTAAAAAAAGACCTGCTCTCTACATACTCAGCACATATGAGAAAGATGATAATCAAACAGGTGGCAGGCGGGGCTGACCGCCAAAGACCGCTGGCAGGACTCAAGATAGTAGTTGATGCAGGAAACGGAGCCGGAGGATTCTATGCCCGCGACATACTCGCCCCTCTCGGAGCTGATATCAGTGGCAGCCGGTTCCTTGAACCGGATGGCATGTTCCCCGGTCATGAACCAAATCCCGAAAACAAAGAAGCCATGGAATCTATCCGACAGGCTGTTATCCAAAACAAAGCCGATCTCGGTCTGATCTTCGACACCGATGTGGACAGGTCATCGGCAGTAGACCAAAATGGCCGTGAGATCAGCCGCAATGCCATAGTGGCCATGGCAGCCGCCCTCATCGCAAAAGAACATCCCGGCACAACGGTGGTCACCGACAGCATAACCAGCGACCAGCTTACCGAATATCTGGAACAGTGCCTGGGCCTTAAACACCTGAGATATAAACGGGGCTACAGAAATGTGATCAACAAAGCCATGGAGCTCAACGAACATGGGATCGACAGCCAGCTTGCCATTGAGACCTCCGGCCATGCGGCATACAAAGAGAATTACTTTCTGGATGACGGGGCTTATCTGGCGACGAAGATAGTCATAAAGCTGGCACAGATGAGGAACGCAGTCCTGGCCGCCGCCGGGCGGGAGCCGTCTGTCAGCGGCAGAGCTTCCGAGTCTGCCGGACAAAAGGCTCCGGGCATAGATGTGCTGCTCTCCAGCCTCAGAGAACCGGCAGAATCTATGGAATACAGATTTTCCATAGAACGAGAGGATTTTTCCGCTTATGCAGATAAAGTCCTGGAATATCTGAGGCAATGGGTTCTAAGCGAGGAAGGACGCAAAGTCTGCGCATCTCTGGCTCAACCAAACTACGAGGGAGTCAGGATCAATTTCCGTCTGCCCGGCAGAGACGGCAGCCATCAGGACGCAGACGGCGACAGGCTCCTTGAGGGATGGTGTCTTTTGCGCAAGTCCCTTCATGACCCCAAAATGCCCCTCAACATTGAGGTCACCAGCGGAAGCTGCCGGCAGATACTTGACATCGTCAGACAGGCGCTGGCCGGATTTGATCTGAAATGAACAAAAAAGGGTTGACAAGGCCCCGCTTTATAATGTATGGTAATTAAAACAGCATTTCAGAGGAAAGGAGAGCCATTATGCAAAGGATTACTTTTGGAGCAATGATGATGGATATGTGCATGGATATGGCCATGTGCAGGATTTCGCGTGTGTTGCTTCAAAACTTATGATCTTTGCAGAGTGAGCTTTTCACATAGATAACAAACGACCATAAGCAGGAAGCAGCGCTTCCTGCTAATTTTTTTATCATCAACAGTCAGAAAGGAAAATCCCATGATCCAGTTAAAGCATTTGAGCAAGGTCTATGACAACGGCAAAACACGGGTGGAAGCCATAAAAGACATAAACCTTACCGTTGAGGACGGAGATATCTTCGGTATCATAGGTCTTTCCGGAGCCGGAAAGAGTACCCTCATACGATGTATCAATTTTCTCGAAAAGCCCACTGAAGGCAGCGTGATATTCGATGGTGTCGATCTGGGCTCCATCAGCCAAAAAGAGCTTTTAAAAAAGCGCCAGTCCATGTCCATGATCTTTCAGAGCTTCAACCTGCTGAGCCAGAGAACCGCTCTGGGTAATGTGTGCTATCCTATGGAAATCGCAGGCCGCTCAAGGCAGGAAGCAAAACAGCGTGCCCAGCAGCTTTTGGAGCTGGTCGGTCTGGGAGACAAAAAAGAATCTTTCCCTGTACAGCTTTCCGGAGGCCAGCAGCAAAGGGTAGCCATCGCAAGAGCTCTTGCCACCGACCCAAAAGTCCTGCTGTGCGACGAAGCGACCAGCGCGCTGGATCCCAACACCACCGCCTCCATATTAAGTCTCCTCAAAGAAATCAACCGGACCATGGGAGTTACCATAATAGTCATAACACATGAAATGCGTGTTATCGAGCAGATATGCAACAAGGTGGCGGTCATAGACAGTAGCCGTATAGTTGAAGAAGGCCCGGTCACTGAGGTGTTTACATCTCCCAGATCACAGATAGCCAAGCAGCTTATCCTGCCAAAGAACGAGGGCGTGCCTCAGGCCGTAGGATACAGATGTCTGAGGCTTGTGTTCGATGGCACATCGGCCTTTGAGCCGATCATTTCCGGGCTCAGCAGGAACTGCGGCACTGATGTGAACATCCTTGGAGCCAACACCAAGAACATCGACGGCGTGGCTTACGGCCAGATGCTCATACAGCTCCCGGAAGACGCTGCCGCGACTGCAAAGATCAAGGATTACCTGGATCAGAAAAATGTCAAGTACAAGGAGGAAGGTTTAAATGTTGAGTAGTCAGATGATAGGACTTTTGGGTGTTTCCATCTGGGAAACCATATACATGGTCATCATTTCCACCGTGCTGGCCTATGCCATCGGCCTTCCCATAGGCGTTGTACTGAACATCACCAGCAAAGACGGTATCTGTCCCAACAGAGCAGTCAACTCAGTGCTGGGCGTCATAGTTAATGTTTTCCGTTCCATCCCCTTCCTTATCCTGCTCATATGGATGCTCCCTGTGACCCAGGCCATTGTCGGGACCATGGTGGGTCCTACCTCGGTCATCGTACCTCTGGTAGTGTCTGCCGCCCCTTTTGTAGGCAGGATGGTTGAATCGTCCCTCAATGAAATAGACAAAGGTGTAGTTGAGGCTGCCCAGTCCATGGGTTCCAGCTCATGGCAGATCATATACAAGGTGCTCATCCCAGAATCCAAGCCGTCTCTCATCATCGGAGCAGCCATATCAGTGACCACCATCCTGGGATATTCTGCCATGGCGGGCATCGTCGGCGGCGGCGGTCTTGGAGCCGTGGCAATGAACTACGGACTTTACAGATACGATGACCAGATAATGTTCATAACCATAGTCATAATCGTTGTGATCGTCCAGATCTTCCAGGAGATCGGCATGATGACGGCGAAAAAATTGGATAAAAGATTAAAATAAAGGAGAGAACAGCAATGAAAAAGAAAAGCGCACGCATACTTGCCCTGACGCTGGCCCTCACTTCTGCCCTTGCCCTGACCGGGTGCGGAACCGAAGCCGGCGCAGATGACACAACCATCAGAGTAGGAGCTTCCCCTGCCCCTCACGCCGAAGTCCTCGAAGTTATCGCCGATAACCTCGAAGAAGAAGGCTACACTCTGGAAATCGTTGAGTACAACGATTACATCCTGCCAAACACAGGCGTTTCCGAAGGCGATCTGGACGCCAACTATTTCCAGCACATCAGCTATCTGAACAATTATAACGAGGAAAACGGTACTGACCTTGTCAGCGCCGGGTCCATCCACTATGAACCTTTCGCTCTTTATGCAGGAAAGACCGCATCCATCGACGCCCTTACCAGCGGAGCGCAGATCGCAGTCCCTAACGACGGCACCAACGAAGGACGCGCCCTCAAGCTGCTGGAAGCCGAAGGCCTTATAACCCTTGACCCTGACGCAGGCTTTCTGGCCACCAAGCTGGACATCGTGGAAAATCCTCTTAACCTTGACATCGTAGAAATGGAAGCCGCCCAGCTTCCGAGAGTCCTTACTGATGTGGACATGGCAGTTATAAACGGCAACTACGCCATCGACGCAGGTCTTGACCTGTCAGATGCGCTGGCTGTTGAAGCCGACGATTCCGAGGCCGCCAGCGCCTACGCCAATGTGGTGGCCGTAGCCAACGGTAACGAGAACAGCGACAAGATCAAGGCGCTGGTCGCAGCTCTCCAGTCAGACGAAGTAAAGCAGTTCATGGAAGAAACATACGGCGGTGCTGTAGTGCCTCTGTTCTGATATACGGCAGGTTTAACCGAAAGGGACCGGAAACGGTCCCTTTTTTGTCTTGTAAGACGGCCGGCCCTTGACAAAGCCGCCGCCGGAAAATATAATATACGCATACCCCCTATGGTATCATACGAGAGGGGCAGAAAGGGGAAACAGAATGAGACAATGTATGGACGCCGAAAATCTGCACCGCAGGTTTAAAAAGATCATAGGGCAGGTCCAGGCCATTGACAGGATGGTAGATGAGGATGTTCCCTGCGAGGATATACTCGCCCAGATCAATGCTGCAAAATCAGCTCTCCACAGAGCAGGCCAGGTTGTCCTGGAGGGACATCTGAAACACTGTGTCAAAGACGGCATCGAACACGGAGACGCAGACAAGACCATTGAAAACTTCACCAAAGCCGTTGAGCGCTTTGCAAATATGAAATGATCCTTTTCCTGTCTTGCAGGCCCGGTCTTTCCTACATCCGGGAAAATTTCCACGCCTCTTGACAGGGATTTTTTTGACGATATAATATACATATACCCCCATAGGTATATCCCCGGTCCGAGGCCCATGGACAGACCTGGGTCACATACAAATGATATATAGCGTACAAGGAGGATCAATGAAGCATTTTACAGACAAAATAGAAAAACTTTTGGAACTGGGCGGTGTCAAAAAAGATATAACTTTCCTGATAATTTCAGCCATAGCACTGATAATAAGCATCTTTGGCCTTATCCCCGCTCCTTTTGACTTTGCCTGGGTGGCCATAATCCTTTGCGGCATACCCATAATCTTAGAGGCCATCGCAGGACTCATCACCGCCTTTGACATCAAAGCCGATGTGCTGGTATCGCTGGCGCTGATAGCCTCTGTGATAATCGGCGAAGATTTTGCCGCAGGAGAAGTTGCCTTTATCATGCAGCTGGGGGCCTTGCTGGAGGATCTGACCGTTGCCAAAGCCAGAGCCGGTATTGAAAAGCTTATCCATCTGACCCCTCAGACAGCAAGAGTGATCCGTTCCGCCGGGGAAACTGACTCAAAAAATGATGTGGAACTTGATGATCCAGCCAGCAGCTCCGCATCTTGGGAAAAGGTCATACCCGCCGAAGAGGTACAGGTGGGAGATATTCTCAGGGTGCTGCCGGGAGAAACTGTCCCTGTGGACGGGATCATAATAAAAGGTACCACATCTGTCAATCAGGCTGTGATGACAGGCGAGTCCCTGCCTGTGGACAAATCCGCCGGCGACGAAGTATCAAGCGGGACCGTCAACCAGTTCGGCGCTTTTGAGATGAAAGCCCTCAGAGTCGGCCAGGACAGCTCCATCCAGCGGATGATACAGCTGGTGCAGTCAGCCGATGCAGGAAAGGCCAAGATCGTCAGGCTCGCTGACCGCTGGGCCACATGGATAGTGGTCATTGCCCTTTCTGCTGCATTCCTTACATGGCTCGTAACCGGTCTCATCATAAGAGCCGTGACTATACTTGTTGTTTTCTGCCCTTGCGCTCTGGTACTCGCAACACCGACTGCCATAATGGCGGCCATCGGCAATGTGACCAGGCACGGTTTTCTGGTCCGTGAAGGCGATGCTCTTGAGCGGCTGGCCTCAGTGAAGATCGTTGCCTTCGATAAGACCGGGACCCTCACCTACGGACAGCCGGAAGTTACAGAAGTTATCGGAGCAGGAGTAAGATACTCACGCAGCCAGATCTATGCTCTGGTGGCTGCGGCAGAAAACCTTTCTGAACACCCTCTGGGCAAAGCTGTCGTAAGGGGATACAGAAAAGAAGAAGGTGACGATATGCCTGCTGCCTCGGATTTCAGGATGGAACCCGGTATGGGAGTCAGGGCAACGGTTAAAGGCTCCCAAGTCATCGCAGGCAGCCTTAAAATGATGAAAAGCGAAGGCGTCTTTTTCCCTGCCTCAGTTGCTGAACACGCAGAAGAATTCCTAAAAAAGGGCAGCACCGTCATTTATGCAGCCATAGACGGTCAGGCAGCCGGATACATCGTGCTTTCGGATACCATAAGAGAAGAAAGCCCTGCGATGATCGCCGCCCTGAAAAAAATGGGTGCAGTCCCTGTCCTTCTCACGGGAGACCATCAGAATGCGGCTCAGGCCATAAGCTGCGCATCAGGGATAGATACATTTCATGCCCAGTGCCTGCCCCAAGACAAGCTCAGCTATATTGACAGCTGGCAGCAGGATGGCATGCCTGTCTGCATGATTGGAGACGGCATCAACGATGCTCCCGCTTTAAAAAAAGCCAATGTCGGCATCGCCATGGGCGGCGTGGGCAGCGACATCGCTGTCGATGCAGCTGACATAGCTCTGGTAGACGACGAGATCCGGGAGCTGCCCCACCTCCTGAGCCTTTCAAAGCGCATGATGGTCACGATCAGGTGCAATCTGACATTTTCAATGGCGCTTAACTTTGTGGCTATCATTCTTGCCATGACGGGAGTGTTAGATCCGGTGATCGGCGCTCTGGTCCACAACGCCGGCAGTGTGATGGTCATCATCAACTCTGCCCTTCTGCTCAAATGGAGAAAAAAATAGACTTGTTATCTGACGATCCCGCTGCAGGCATGAAAGCCCCAGGCGGGATCTTTTATTTTAAGCTGCAAAACAACTGTGCATTTCCGCAAAAAAAGACCCGCAAGCAGGTCTTTACCATTTACAGATCTTCATATCGGGAAAAATCCCCATTTTCAAAATACAATGTGTATCCCCGTCCGGGAGCCGGGATCCAGTCCCAGAATGTCTCCTGCGGCTTGCCGGCCAGATAGCACATGGCTGCCGCTATCACTCCTCCGTGGCATACCATTATCGAGACTGCATCCTTTCCGCTGTGCCTGTGAGACAGCTCTTTGAGGCGGTGGAAGCCTGTCAGTTCGTCAAGGCCGCGGCAGGCCCTCTTTATGAAATCGGCTGACGACTCTCCGTCAGGAAATCTGAAAGAGCCATCTTTGTTATTCATCCACTGGTCAAAGCCTTCCATTTCCTTTAACTGATCGAAGGTCTTACATTCCCATCTGCCAAAATTCATTTCCTTAAGATCGGGGATGACCTTAAAAGGAACATCGCCATATATGGCAGCCAGAGTCTGGTCGGCTCTGACCATACCCGAAGTATAGCAGTCAGCATCCCCAAGCTCCGGATAAACGCCAAGCTCCTTAAACCGGCTGATTTCACGGACGCCCTCTTCGATCAGAGGCAGATCCTCCCAGCCGTAGAACCATCTGTTTTTTATTCCTTCAGTTATTCCATGCCTTATAAAATGAATGCGAGATATCATATATGCTCCTTATTTCAGTCTTTGTTCCATGCCGCAGAACACCCGGTAAACCTGCTCCGACTCTGAGGCCAGCCACAGCATTGCCCGGCCGACAGCCTCCCGCCATGCCCGCAGCACAGGGTCTACAGGTACTATGCCCTGGGAAATATCGTTTATCATCAGTATCTTATCTTTCATCTGTTCTCTATGGGCTGCCAGAAAATCCCTCGGCTCTGTGCCTGTCCTTACAAGATCAAGAAAGGCCTTTTCCAGCCCATGTATGGCTCTGGCTCCTTCTGCCTGCGGCGAAAGAGCCGGAAACTCCCCGCTTTCCTGCGCCAGCCCCTTTTGTCCTGATGACTCTCCGCAATAAAAGATGTCCTCATCTTCAAGTCCAAAAGTTCTTTTGGCAAAATCAGCTTTTCCCTGATAAGCCCCGCCAAAGATCAGGATCATAGGAACCTCCTTTACATCACCAGCATGGCAAATATACCTGCCAGTTCGCCCCATACTATAGAATATCCGGCAATATCGCCGCTCATGCCGCCAAGCTGCCTCTTGGCATAAACTGCGGCAACATATGTTACCGCCATGACCGCACCGACGACAATGGCTGAAGGCAGCAGGTCATTGGCAAAAAACAAGCCGGCACCGCAAAATACAACAAGCTGTGCGGCAACAGCCAAAGCTGCCCTTTTTTTCTGCCTGTCATCAGAAGAGCCCTTGCCCTGCGCATACTGGCTGTGCCCAATGGGTTTTCTGAGCAGCACATTTAAACCTGCTACTGCACGGCTTGCAACAGGTATCATACACAGATCCGGAAAATCTATCCCTCCGTTGAGGGCGCTTGCCGCACATACAAAATATGCAAGCACCATGAAAGCCAGGCTTATAACAGCAAATGCACCGCAGTGGGAATCCTTGAGGATCTGCTGTTTCTCCTGAAGCGGCCGTCTTGACATGATGGCATCACAGCAGTCCATGAACCCGTCAAGGTGCAGGAAACCGCTGAGGGCAAAGGGTACAAAAGCTATGAGAAAAGAGATCAAAAAAAACGGAGTGCCTATCCACACAAAGAATACACATAATACAGCCCACAAGACCCCTATGATGAGCCCGATGGCAGGCAAAAACCCCAACATGGCGTTTTTCATATCTCCGTCCCATTTTTTTGCAGGGCATGGCAAAGCCAGAAAATTTCCCCATGCCATAAAAAATCCAGTTAAAAGTTTCATCCAATCACCCCTGTTTATATGATCTGATAAATCCGTACGCCACCTCGGCCACCCGGCCGCATACATCTGCCAGCGTCCTGTCTATAAGTGCAAGTCCCTTTCTGTAGGCCTCTGTCAGATCGTCATAGATCATTGCGTCGGAATATATATAATCTGAAACAAATACGGTATTTCCTGTGATATGTGCAAAGTCCGCAAGCTCTGCCGCTACCCTCTGGGGAGCGCCAAGGTCTGCAGTTCCTCCGTCCCTGAACATTTCATTGGAAAGCAAGGCGGTCACGCTGTCCAGCAAAAACACTCCTTTCGGATCAACCGGCCTGCCGGAAGAAGTCAGCATGCCTGACTGCGCCTGCCCGCCCAATGGGAGACAGCCGCAGATATCAAGCCCCCTTTCGATGGTATCAAACCCCATGCCTGCCCTTTCCCTTATATGCCGGGCTATGCGTGCTTCATCCTCACTGTCGTGAGGTATCATGGTGGCGAGATAATAAAGGGGGACTCCCTGTATTTGGGCCATTTCTCTGGCGACCTCCTGGGCATAATGGGACTTGCCGTTCTTGCATCCGCCGCTTATGAACCAGTTCATCAGAAAAAGTTACCTTTCTTGGCTTCTGCCAGATAATCGGCGTCAATGGCCCCCTCGTCAAAGGTCGCCATGCCGCTCATGGCAGCACAGGCAGTCTCGATTATGTTGAAGCTTATAGGACAGCCGCTGCCCTCTCCAAGTCTCATGGACAGATCAAAATAAGGGCTTATGCCCAGGGCCTCCATGGCCACCATATACCCCTGCTCCTTTGAAAGATGAGAGCCAAACATGAAATTGACAGCATTTGGCGCCATCTTGGACGCAGCCAGCGCTGCTACCGCCGAAATGTATCCGTCAATTACCACAGGAATCCTGTAGTAAGCCGCTCCCAGAAAAGCGCCCGTCATGGCGCATATGTCAAACCCTCCTACTTTGGAAAGGATCCCGATCACATCGTCCCCTTCACATCCGGCGGCTGCACGGCTCACTATGCGGGTCTTTTTGGTCAGGCCCTGATCGTTCAGCCCTCCGCCTCTGCCCACCACCGCAGCGGCAGGTTTTCCCGTCAGGGCAGCAAGCACACAGGCGCTGGTGGTCGTATTTCCTATCCCCATTTCCCCTACGCCAAAAATGTCATACCCGCAGTTTTTTATGGCGCAGGCTGCTTCAACACCTGTCAATATCCCCGTTATTGCCTGCTCCCTCGTCATGGCAGGTTCTTTTGCCAGATTCTTTGTGCCTCTGCCCAGGCTGCGGTTAAGTATCTTTCCCGTAAGCCGGCCGTTCTCGATAGGCGAATCTGTATACAGCTTATTGGGGATAGGCAGTTTGACCCCCATATCCACAACAAGCAGGTCTATGCCAAAATGCCTGGCTATGGAACTGACGCCTGTATAATGCCGCGTGAAGTTGATGGTCTGGGAAAGGGTTACCGACTGGGGCGCCGAAGCCACCCCCTCTTCAACAACTCCGTTGTCGGCGGACATTATGACGATAGCTTTTTTATCAATATCGTTGAGCACATTGCCGGTGATCCCGGCCATATGTATTGAGATGTCCTCCAGTTTTCCCAGCGCTCCCGTAGGTTTAGCAAGGACTGCCTGCCGTTCATTTGCAGCCGTGACCGCATCTTCACAGAGACCTCCGTCTCGTGCGATGGTCTGAAGGATTCCTTTTAAACGATTTTCCATAGCTGATCTCCTTTGCATATTATATGGTCATATGTAACCGTGTGAACTGAGCCATTCCGCACATGCCCTGCAGTCCCCCGCCTCTATGGTAAAAGTGACATCAGGGCTGCAATGCTCCCTTATGGCGGAAAAGACAGATTCCATATCCATCGATCCCCTGTCAAAGGCGCTGTGTGTATCGGCTGTGCCGTCATTATTATGAAGATGAAAATGCCCTATCAGGCCGCCCAGGATCTCTATCCATTTTTCGACAGGCATATCCGGCCCTGTCATGGCATGGGCATGCCCGATATCAAGGCAGAGCCTTATGCGTTTTGAAACCGACCCGTCCGGAATGAAGCCGTCAGATCCTGCGGAAATTTCTGCCACCCTCATCATGAAGTCCAGCAGCATGTATGGCTCGTCTTCGAGGACATTTTCTACCAGCAGGCCAAAATCCTCCGGCTTATGGGCCATAAAGCCATGCCAGAACCGGGCGCCTTTTTCGGCCTGCCATTCTTTAAAATATATAAAAGGCAGCCATCCGGTATGCACGATCATCTTTTGAGAGCCGATGGCCCGGCATACTCCGTAGGCTTCCTCCAGCCGCTCTGCTGCCATGTCGCGGGCTCTGCGGTCTATTGCCGCAGGATATATTTCCGTAAAAGGTCCGTGGACCAGCGGCACAAGGTGCGTGCCTGAAACATGGAGATCCCTGCTGATGCTGTCGATCAGCCTCCGGCGTTTGTCCGGGTCAAGGTCTTCGGATATGCAGGTATGGTTGATCTCAAGACCAAGTCCATACTCGGCGGCAACCGCTGCAGCATCCTGCTGAAATGTGGCTATATACAGTTTGTCTTTTATGTTGAACATATTTTTCCCCATTCAGACGGTCATTGTACCTTATGCCCTACTTGTCTTTTTTCCCTCTGAGCCTGGCTGCGATTATCCTGTCTTTTCCGGCCAGATCTTTCAGACAGCGTATATCCTTAAATCTTCCGCTGTTTTCAATGAGCTCCGGGACTGTCCCGCCCTGGTCACAGCCGATCTCAAGCATCAGAAGGCCATTTTTTTGCAGATATGCGGCTGCTTCTTCGGCTATGCGCCTGTAAAAATCCAGGCCATCTGCGCCGCCATCAAGGGCGCTCATCGGCTCATGGTCTTTTACTTCCCTCTGTAACGAAGGTATCACATGGCTGGCAATATACGGCGGATTTGAGATTATCATATCGAATTTTTTCTTTCCAAGTTTGCCGCTAAAAGGAGCGAACATATCTCCTTCTTCAAATTTCACGGATCTGCAGCCCAGTGCGGCAGCGTTCCCTCTGGCTGTTTTGACAGCTTCGCCGCTTATGTCGCTGCATGTGACCTTGACTTTTGGACACAGTTTGGCAAGGGAAATGCCTATAGCCCCGCTGCCGCAGCAGAGATCCAGTACCTCTTTGATCGCGGATGCCTTTGCGTACTCCTCTCCCCGCAGGGATCCTTTGGTTATCAGTTCCACCGCATCCTCGACCATGGTTTCCGTATCCTGGCGCGGTATGAGTACCGACGGATTGACATGGAAAGTAAATCCCATGAATTCCTGGGTCCCTGTTATATATTGAAAAGGCTCTCCTCCGGCTCTCCGGCCGATAAGTTCAAAATAAGCCTCGCATTGATTGTCCTGGAGCACATCCTGCCAGTGCATCATAAGGCCCACATTGTCCAGCTTATCCAGAAAACAGTAAAGTCCCCTTGCATCCCTTGCCGCATCTTCTATGCCGGCATTTTCAAGCTGGGTCTGACCGTAGCTGATCAGTTCCTTCAGCGGCAGGCTCATGGTCACAACCTCCTTCTTCGTCAGTATCCTCTCCGTCTGCTGTATTTCCGTCTGCGGCGGCAGACGCTGCGTCATCCTCCTCTGCGGCATTGTTCTTTATCGGTTCTCCGTCAAGGTCGCAAAGCCCCTCAAAGTAAGGGGTATCGTTTTCAGGCAGTACCGCTTTAAGGGCGGCTATGGCCACCTCAAGCTGCTTATCGTCCGGCTCGTTTGTCGTAAGCTTTTGCAGATAAAGCCCAGGAAGGCTGAGCACCTTTACTACGATATTATCGCTCCTGCCGGCCCATTTGAGCAGTTCATATGAAAGCCCTGCGATAAGCGGCAGGACGAGTATCCTGCTTATCAGCCTTATCCATACATTGGGCCATCCCATGAGAGCATGTACGAGAATGGCTATCACCATCACGAACATAAGGAAACTTGTTCCGCAGCGAGGATGCAGTGTATAGAACTGCTGCGCATTTTCCGGCGTCAGCGGCAGGCCGTTTTCAAAGCAGTGTATGGTCTTGTGTTCTGCTCCGTGATACTGGAAAACGGTCTTGATCTCGCCCATCCGTGCGATAAGGGCAATATAGCCTATAAAGATGATAAGGCGGACAGCTCCCTCTGCCAGATTGAGCAGTATGACGCTGTCTGTCACCTTTGATAAGAGTCCTACCGCCACCGTAGGCAGCAGCATAAATATTGCTACAGAAAGGACTATGGCTACGGCAACAGAAAAAAACATCAGTATTTTCCATGACTTTTCCTTGCCGAATTTGTTCTCTATCCATATATCAAACTTGTCCTTTTCGTATTCGTCAGGATAATTTTCCTCAATGATGTCGGCCGAATACATGAGGACTTTTGTGCCCTGCACCAGCGATGACACGAAATTGACTACGCCCCGGATAACAGGTATCTTGCCCCATTTGCTCGGCACCGGTGTAGGCTGCGTCTTCATATGTATATTGCCGTCGGCCAGCCGGACAGCAATGGCCGTTTTCTTCGGCCCCCGCATCATTATCCCTTCCATTATGGCCTGACCTCCTATTGATGTGGGACAGGCGTTTTTGAGAAAGATCTTCTTTAAATCCATTGAAATCCCCGTATTGTAATTTATCTCAGTCGTTTAGCATAACTTTTTTGATGACTTGTATAAAGTCTTTGTTGTTCCTGGTATGGGCCAGATTTTCTATGATGGTCTCTGTCACTTCCTGAGGATTGCTGTTTGCAAGAGCCCTTCGCATTGTCCATATGGCTTCCAGCTCATCCTGATCCATGAGCAGATCCTCTCTCCTGGTCCCGGATTTATTGAGGCTGATGGCAGGAAATATCCGTTTTTCGGAAAGTTTCCTGTCCAGATGCAGTTCCATGTTTCCGGTTCCCTTAAATTCCTCAAAGATGACATCGTCCATACGGCTGCCGGTCTCCACAAGGGCGGTGGCAAGGATCGTGATGGAACCTCCTTCTTCCAGCTTTCTGGCCGCTCCGAAGAATTTTTTCGGTTTGTGGAAAGCCCCCGGATCGAAACCTCCTGAAAGCGTCCTTCCGGACGCAGGCACTACCATGTTATAGGCCCTTGCCAGCCTTGTTATGCTGTCAAGTAATATTACCACATCCTTCTTGTGCTCAACCAGCCTCTTGGCTCTGGCAAGTACCATTTCGGCCACCTTTGCATGGTGCTGGGGGAGTTCGTCAAAGGTGGAATATATGACTTCGCCGCTCTTTAAAGAACGCTTCATATCTGTGACTTCTTCCGGCCTTTCATCTACCAGAAGGACGATAAGTTCCATTTCCGGATAGCTTTTTTCGATGGCGCTGGCTATGCTCTTGAGCAATACGGTCTTGCCGGCTTTGGGCGGCGCTACTATGAGACCTCTCTGTCCCTTTCCGATGGGCGCCACAAGATCTATGAGACGCATTGAAAGTTCACGGCTGCCGTTTTCGAGCCTGATACGCTCGTATGGAAATACCGGTGTCAGATCTTCAAAATCCGGCCTGCGCATGGCTACTCCCGGTTCATCGCCGTTGACAGTCAGCACATAAAGAAGAGCGCCGAATCGTTCTCCGTCTTTCGGCAGCCTGCTTATGCCTTTTATCTTATCTCCTGTCTTGAGGTTGAATCTGCGGATCTGTGTCGGTGATACATAGATGTCTTTTTCGCTTGTAAGAAAGTTGTTGAACCTTAGAAATCCAAAATTATTTTCTTCTTGTATTTCGAGGATGCCTTCCACTTCCGGCCGTTCTTCTTCGGTCCTGGATGCGGCGGCCTGAGTTTTTTCTGCCGGCTGGCTGCTTTCTGACGGCATAGTCTCTGCGGGAGACTGTGCCTGTGTTATCGTATCTGCTGCCGGTTCTGCTTCAAGGTCTTTTGCCTGGGTTTCCTGGACTTGTCTGGCCGTCTTTCGGACAGTGCGTTTTCCTGTGGCGGGAGTTTTGGCTTTTGCCCGGATCACGGGTTTTTCCGGTGTGTCTGCTGCCGGCCCTGTCTGAGTTTGTTCCTCTTGCCCCTGGGTCATGCCTTCGCTCTCTAAAGTTTTATCGCTCATTGCGGTACCATTTGCGGGAGATTGGTTGTTTCCCCGCTCCTTTCTAAGAAAAATAAGAATTGATTTTCAAAAAGAAAACTACAGTTAATTTTATAATATATTGTGGGCGGAAAAAAATCAAGACAATCCTGCTTCCTTTATGCGAGGCATGATAAAGCTGAGAAATTTTTTCAGAGCTGAACAGGCTGTCTCCATGTCACCTGCCCCTATGCCCAGTTCCACTTTCTGTGCCGGATCCAGTGGCACGGCGGTTATCCCTTCCCTGCGGCACATCTTCAGTTCTGTCTCGTTTATCATTGCTATACCGAGCCCTGCCCGCACCATTGAAGCGGCAGCTATGTTATCCTGTACGGAATGGCTAACATTGACCTTTATATTATTTTCCCTGAAAAAGATCGATTCGTCTGTTTCTTTTCCCGGAAAGATCTCTATAAAAGGTTCTTTCTTAAGGTCTGCGACAGAAAAAATCCCCTTTTGGGCGGCAGGGTGGCCTGATGGCACCATTACCATAAGCCTGTCCTCTTTGAGCGGTATCCACATGGGCAGGTCTTGCCGTCTGCTGACAATGGCAATGTCGAGACGGTAGTCTTTAAGCATTTGTACAAGTTCGCTGCTTGCTCCGTCGGTTATGGTCACTCTTATGGACGGATACATGCTGCAAAATTCAGAAACGGTTTCTGCCAGCCAGTCATAGTAAAAAGCGTAGGCGTTGCCTATGGCTATGTGCCCTGTATCAAGGCCCTGGATCTCTTCTGTCTGTTTTTGCAGCTCCTCTCCTGCCAATATTATCTTGGAAAAATACGGTATCAGTTTTTGACAATCTTTGGTGGGGATGGCACCGTTCCTTCCCCTTATGAGCAGAGAAAGTCCCGTCTCTTCCTCAATGGAAGCGATCATCCGGCTCATGCCGGAAGGCGTATAGCCCAATTCCTCGCCTGCAGCTGAAAGGCTGCCTTTTTCTATGGCGCACAACAATGCCCTGTATTTTTCTATATTCATTGATGCTCCTTTTCATACTGCCTCCGGCGGATTTAAGCAGTCCCGGCGGTTATAATCGACACTGGCAAGTTATAATCGGCCCTGGTAGTTGCAAGCGGCCCCGGCAGTTTCTTTGATTTTTTGTCATAATCATTTTGAAATACTGTCGCTTTACTCAAATATACTCCCGGACATATAATAAAGTCAATACAAAAAGGAGGTAAAAACTTATGTCAGATTTATCAGACAGCGCAAAGAAAGCTGACACATCATTGACTTTGACCAGAAAGAGCGCCGAGATATTGCTGGCGGCGGTTTTGCTTTCCCGCAGCGCGTCTTTTCTGTTCAGCAAGGTGCTGCTTGAAACCATGTCGCCGTTCATGGTCATGGGTCTGCGGTTCCTTCTGGCAGGGACCGTACTCATTGCAGTCCTTAACGGAAAATTCAGAGGATTGTCTCCTGCGGTCTTGAAAAAAGGCGCTATCCTGGGAGCCGGATATTTCGCAATGATGTCCTTTGAGATGTTTGGCCTGCGGACTGTTTCTTCATCGTCAGCCGCCCTGCTGGAAGGTACTGCGATAATATTCGTCCCGATCTTTGAAGGGATAATAAACAGGAAAATGCCGTCAGCCCGTGTTTTTCTCAGCGTTTTGGTGACTTTTTTGGGCGTTGCCCTCCTCACAGGCCTTGGCAGCGGTCTTTCGCTGGGATCCGGCGAACTGCTCTGTATGGGAGCTTCCGTCACTTATGCGATATGCATCATCCTGACCAACAGGCTGGCTCAGGACGATGATCCGGTGGTGCTGGGCGGATTGCAGGTGACATTTATGGGGATCCTCGGCCTTGTCGCAGCTTTCCTCTTTGAAGTACCTTCCCTGCCGGGCAGCTTGGAAGGCTGGGGTTCCATACTATTTCTGGCGATAGTCTGCGGCAGCTTCGGTTTCGCCATGCAGCCAGTGGCCCAGAAATTCACCACTTCTGAAAGGACTGCCGTTATGAATTCTATCAATCCTCTGGGCGCTATGGTGCTGGGAATGATCTTCCTGCATGAAAATCCCGGCGTCTATGGCCTGATCGGCGCGATCCTTATCCTGGGAGGAATATTGCTGCAGAGCATGAGCCCAGCTCAGCCAGCGGCCATAAAACAAAGCTGAGGCAGCCGCCTGTGCTGGCTTTTTAATATAAAAAGGAGGGGCCGCACCCTGCGTTCCCTTCGGGTTTTCGCAAGGAAAAAGGGATGCGTTGCGCATCCCTTTTGATCTATAAGGAGACTTTGGGCTATTATTCTTGTCCTTCTATCCATTTTGCATAAAGTTCATCGTAAGTGCCGTTTTCTTTTACATTGGCAAGACCTGCGTTTATCTTTTCCAGAAGGTCGTCATTGCCTTTTGCTACGGCGAAGGCCATCGGAGCCGGATCGATGAGCGCGTCTATGAGCTTGATGTCGTCATAGAGGTTGAAGTAATACTGTGCTACAGGCGCATCCAGGATGACTGCGTCCACATCTCCGTTCTGGAGCTGCATTATGCACTGGGTGGTCTGGTTGAGGATGACTGCCTCGGCGATGGTGCCGTCAGCGGCCAGTTCCTGAACATAGTCGCCCTCGGTGGTACCTATCTGGGCGGCCACGCTCATATCCGCCGTCAGGTCATCAACTCCGCTGATCGTCGTGTTGTCTGCGGTGACAACGATCACCTTGCCGCTGTCAAAATATTTTTCAGAGAAATCGACCTGTTCGGCCCTTTCGTCGGTAACATTCATGGCGGCGGCGATTATGTCAGCATTGCCTGCCTGTACTGCCGGGATGAGGGCGTCAAACTCGAAGATCTGGTATTCAACTTTGAATCCCTGGTCCTCGGCGATGGCATTGAGCAGATCCATGTCGAAACCCACCAGATTTCCGTCATCGTCGGTGGATTCAAACGGCGCATATGTAGGCTCTGTTATGGCTATATATGTAGGCATGCCGCCTGAAGCGTCTGTGCCCTCGTCACTGCCGCAGCCGGCCAGAGAAAGCATTGCGATCACTGCGATCATCATTATTGAAATTATTTTTATTGACTTTTTCATTTTTATATGTCCTCCTGAAATTTTTATTTATGTTTGTTTTCTTTTGCTTTTGTGAGAAATGACATGGCGTCCAGCATTAGCTGAGCCGCATACATGCTCGTTATATCGTTGTTGTCGTTTGGGGGTGAGACCTCTGTGACATCAAACCCTACGATGTCTCCCTTCTTTGCGATGGCCTCGATTATGGCGCTCGCTTCTTCATAGTACAGACCGAAAGGCACCGGTGATCCGGTTCCTATGGCGATGGAAGGGTCCAGGCAGTCAATGTCGAAGGTAATGTAGTATTTTTCCGCCTCCGGGATCTTGCCTGATACATAAGCCACACCCATCTGTCTGACTTCTCTCGAAGTCATTATGATATTTCCGTTGGCCTTGGCGTCCTGAAAATCCGAATACTGTGAACTTCCTATGCCTCTCATGCCTATCTGCATGATCTTTCCGATGTGAGACATTTCCGAAGCTCTCCTGATCGGGCTCCCCGGCCCCTCGGCTATGCCGTATGGCTTATATGTAAAATCCAGGTGAGCGTCGAACTGTATGAGGCAGACATCCTCGTAACAGTCAAAAGCTCTCAAGATCGGCGTCGTTATGGCGTGGTCTCCTCCGATGGTGAAGGGAATCGCGCCCTTTGACAGTATCTTTCGGATCGCCCCTTCGCAGTTGGCAAAGCTCCGCTCGTAAACTGTGTGCAGCACATCTATGTTACCGCAGTCTGCGATCTTCCACGGCTGGCCAAGAAAATGCTGATCCCTTATGGGGTCGTACCAGCCCTCGTGGGCGTAGCAGTTATATGTGGAAGCTTCCCTTACTCCCCGTGGCCCGAATCTGGCGCCGGTCTTGACGGAAGTCCCCATGTCGTACGGCATTCCTATGACGGCGATGTCTGCATCCAGCTCATCCAGGTCGAAGCACATGGGCGCCATCAGGAACGACGGTATTCCGACGAAGGGGTTCCTCATGGATTCCTTTTCAGTTGTGAAAGGATAATTATTCATCATTGGGTTCTGTTCTCCCGGTTTGTGTGAATTTTATTCATAATTTCGTTTCAATATACACATATTACACCCTTCGGCGGTCCGTGTCAAGCATAAAAATGAATTTTTTTGAATATTTTTTGATGTTTATGCGTTTTTTATGCATGGTCTGTTTGACATCCTGTTGATTTTACATAGATCAGCAAGGCATGAAAGATTTCTCCCGTGTCATGCCGTTTCAAATGACCACGCAAAAAAGCTCACCCTTTCTGATCTTACGCAGGAAGGGTGAGCGATCTCTTTTTATTATGTAAGCTGGAAATTTCAGCTTATTTCTTGTAATCGTAGAAACCTACTCCGGTCTTGCGGCCAAGCTTGCCGGCTCTTACCATTTTTCTCAGAAGAACATGAGGTCTGTATTTTGGATCTCCATATTCTCTGTAAAGCGTCTCCATGATGGCAAGGACAACATCAAGTCCGATAAGGTCGCCCAGTTCAAGAGGTCCCATCGGGTGATTTGCGCCCAGTTTCATGGCTGTATCAATACCCTTCACATCAGCAACACCGTCTGCAAGGATTCCGATACCTTCGTTTATCATTGGGATAAGGATCCTGTTTACAACGAATCCAGGAGCTTCTGCAACTTCTACAGGAGTCTTGCCAAGAGCTTCAGTAAGGGCTACGATCGTTGCCTTTGTCTCGTCAGAAGTTGTCAGGCCTTTTATTATCTCAACCAGCTTCATTGCAGGCACAGGGTTGAAGAAGTGCATTCCGATAACCTTGTCAGGTCTGCCTGTAGCTGATGCGATTTCGGTTATGGACAATGATGATGTGTTGGTAGCGATTATAGTATCAGGTTTGCAAAGCTTATCCAGTTCTGCGAACAGTGCTTTTTTGGCATCCATATCCTCTGTGGCAGCTTCGATAACCAGATCAGCATCGGCTATGATGTTGATGTCGGTAGAACCTTTGATCCTGCCGAAAGCTTCCTCTGCCTTTTCAGCGGTTATCTTTTCTTTTGCAACCATTTTGTCCAGATTCTTCTTAACGGTTGCCAGACCTTTTTCGATAGAAGTGTCTCTCCTTGCTCTCATGACCACTTCATAACCGTTAAGCGCAAGTACCTGGATGATTCCGGCTCCCATTGTTCCGGTACCTAATACACCTATTTTTTTCATCTAAATATGCCTCCTTGGATTTCATCGTTAGTTAATTATTTTTCTTGTGAAAAAATTAACCCTATTGTGGTTTTATTATATCATAAAAAAACAAAAATGGAACCCCTTTATATAACAAATTTTGTTTTTTATTGTATGCAGCCATAGGGCCGGGGCAATTAAGCATCTATTTTCCGGATTGACCCGCTTTTGGTCCTCATTTATGATACTCTTGATTTTTATTTTTATTTTTTGATAAGGAGGACCAACCATGAAAAAAAGACTTCTTTCCACATTTATAGTTATCGTATTGCTGTTCTCTTTTTGTTCTGTCAGCTTTGCGTCAACAGATGACGGCAATGCCGGGATAGTGCCGTATGATACTAATTCTGTAACATATGTAGTCAATAGAATAAGTGCAACTAAGGCAAGCGCTTCCGTTGTAGTCGATTTTAATCAGGCAGTTGACCAATACAATGTTGTAATCTATCTTCAAAAATATTCCAACGGTGAATGGGTAATAGACATTAATAACGATGACTATGTATCTTATAATAACGGCTGGAACAAGGATCATTTATTTTTTAGCAAGCAATATACCGGATTGACTAGAGGAACCACTTATCGTTTATACTGCATAAGCAAGGACTATATAGGAGATAGCGTACATACATATGTTAGCTACTCTCATACTTTTTAAATTCCAGCTATCTGGGGTTATTAACCCCAGATAGCTTTTTCTACCATATTTCTTATTTCACTTTTTTCCATTTCAACAGATGTTTTTATTTGATACTGTATATTATTATGTATAAAATTATAGATAATATTGTTTTCTTCATAAGAAAATCCATTAATATAAACATCAAGATTCTGCCATTTTTCCTTTTGGCCATTTAAATTAACAGCTATAGAAACCTGCTCATCTTGAATAATGCTTTTCTTTTCATTAATGACAATTTGTTCACCATTAACATCTCTATAATTAAATGTTACCGTCTGTAAATTATCATCCCTTTCCACTGTTGCGTCTTTTAGCGAATAACCTTCCGGTATGTCGGAAAAAATCAAAAACTCTTCTTTGATATCATCGGGCAGATCATCCAACGAAGTATATATATCTTTACTTTGATACCCCTCCTCTATCTTCACCTCACCGCTGTTTCCGGCAACTGCTTCAGGCGTATGTAAGATACAGGTGGCGCAGACGCCTACGCAAAGGACAACGGCAGCTGCTGAACTGAGGAGGATCCTTTTGCGTTTAAGCCTTTGGGCTCTTTTCTGGTCAGCGATCTGTATCCACTTTTTGATCGTCTCCTCCGAAGGCGGCTCCCCCATCGGAATGGACAGATATGCTTCTTCAAGTTTTTCACCTATCTTTTTTCTGTAATATTCCTGTTCCCTTTTTTCCTCTTTCCTTTTGCTCATCTGTCCAAACCTCCTTCTTCTATCATCGCCTTTAGCTTCTGTTTAGCTCTGCGGGAAAGGCTTTTTGTGTTGGTCTCCGATTCTCTTATCATCACGGCGATTTCCTTTAATCTGTAGCCGTAGGTATAATACAGCACTATGACTTTCCGCTCTTTTTCCTTGAGTCTGCCGATGTATTCGTGCAGCTTCTGCCTGTCCAGTTTCTCAATGAGATCGTCAAGCTGCGATTCCGAAACCGGTTCGCCGCTTTTGTCGGCTTCCTTTAAGTATTCTTCCATATCGTACCAGCTCACGGCCGCATTTTTCTCCTGCCTGAGATATTTCAGCCCCACATATTTAGCTATCTTGATGAGCCAGTGCTTTGTTTTTTCTTCGTATCTTATGTTCTGTATGTTTGCAAGGGCCTCTACAAATGTATCCTGCACCGCATCTTCCAACCTGTCGCCAAGGCCGAACATGTACAGATAATGCTTTACATCCTCATAGTAACTCAAAATAAAAATCTCTTTTTCTGAATGTTTTGTTTTATCTTCTATCATTTTACTCTACTTCTCCTTTCCTGTAAAATATTTTGCAAAAAAGCTGCTGCTATTTTTTAATAATTTTCAGGATCACTGCACGAAAAAAACGGCGTAGGAACCACGCCGTTAGTTATCGTATAAAACTTTTTTATTTCATCCTTACACCGTCAGCGTAAATTTCTGCAATCTCGCGTATTCCCTTTAGCTGCTTCGTGTCACAGCGCTGCAAGAGCGTCATTATCTCTTCGCACACTAACATTGACTCACGATCCGTCTCATTGGAATAAACATTTCCGGCAAGCAGATAATCGGCTGTCACATCAAGAACCTGGCATAACAGATAGAATCTCTTGATAGATATGCCTTTGTTGCCATATTCTATGTCAGCAATAAATTGCGGCGAAACATCCAGATATTCTGACAGCTTTTCACGGCTGAGCCCCAGGGACTCTCTCCTGCTGCGGACTCTCTTGCCCATTTCCTTTTGATCCAGCGCTCTAAATTCTCTTGTGTCGATGTTCTTTTGCATTTTTTACCTCCTCTGGGCGTTATTTATCACCCATGCTTTATATTCTTAAAGTTAGACCATCTAAACTAATAGTTGAAGCAACCCTTAGTTTATTTTCCATGTCTAAAAGGCAAATATGCGTGTTTTTTTCATTTTTTTTATGATTTTTGCAACTTTTTACCGGTATTTTTGCACATATTTATAAATGGGGTTTGCCAAAAGGGTATTTTGAAGCAACACTAAAAGAGAGGTGAACTAATACAAGATGAAGTTGGAGACCCAGGAGCATATCGCGAGAAACCTCAGGACTCTCAGGACAAGCAGATGTATGAATCAGTCAGAAATGGCCAGGCTGATCGGTATAACCAGATCATCCTATGTAAATTACGAACTGGGGAAAAGAGTGCCGGATGCAGAAGTGCTGTTTAACATCGCCACCCGGTTTGGCATACACATGGACACACTGTTTGAAACGGACAGATATGTTTTTCTCAGCCTTCTGGAAAAGAGCGACTTATATGAAGATGAACTGGCAGAATTGATTTCCAGCTACAGGACCCTCTCCGCTTTTGCCAAGGGCATGCTGATCGAGCGTGCTGCATGGCTGACAGAGTGGGACAGGCTGATAAACTCTAACAAAAAAGCCTTTGCTGAAAGATATTCGGAACGCTTCAGCGGCAGATCCAATACATAAGGCCGGAACTACAGAAAAAATCCCGCCTTTTGCCTTGAACAAGGTAAAAAGCGGGATTTTTTTGCGATCGGCCAGCTCGTCTGTCTGCCGGCGGCATCCGGCCTCGCCTGCAGATTTATCATGCAAAATACAGGTTCGTTGTAACATATTCAGGGTCGCATGTCACATCAATGCCCATGCTCCTCAAGGTCTGTTCATCTCTTTCGCTCAGGATCGCCGTGCAGTGAGCCTTGCAGCCGGACAGGCTTCCCAGCATCTGCGCCGCTTTCTGGGCACATGGATTTGTTTCTGCAGAAATTGATAATGCTGTCAGGATCTCTTCCAGGTTCAGGCTCTTTCTGTCGTGGTGAAGTATGTTCTCTTTCAGATCCTGTATATCCCTGAAAACATTGGGAGCGATCACATATTTCTCATCGTCTATTCCGGCAAGCTTTTTGGCTGCGTTGAGCACCGCGGCGGCGGCGGCCACCATACGGCGGCTGCTCCTGCCGGTAACTATCGTTCCGTCGGGCATCTCTATGGCCATGACCACCACATTGACAAATTTCTTGTCACAGCGGCGCTTATATTCTGCATATTCTCTGGCGGGCGTTACCACAAGACGATCCTCTTCCCTGGCGTTCACTTCTTTCATGAGAAGTTCAGACCTTTCCAGGGCGTCCTCGGTTATCCGGCCCCGTTTATAATCGCACTTGGCTATGATGAACCGGCGGATTATCTCCTGAATGGCCGCTTCTTTTACCACTTCGTCATCAGAAATGCAAAATCCGACGCGGTTTACTCCCATATCTGTCGGCGACTTGTATTCGGCTTCCTGCCCTGTGATCTTTTCGATTATCCGCTTTACCACCGGAAAAACCTCAAGGTCGCGGTTGTAGTTGACCGCCATCTGTCCGTAGGCTTCCAGATGGAATGAGTCGATCATATTAACATCTTTAAGGTCGGCCGTTGCCGCTTCGTATGCGATATTGACCGGATGCTTGAGGGGAAGGTTCCATATGGGAAAAGTCTCAAACTTGGCATAGCGCACTTTTTTGCCCCTCTTATATTCATGATAGAGCTGGGAAAGGCAGGTGGCAAGTTTTCCGCTGCCGCCTCCCGGCCCGGTCACAACAGCCAAAGGTTTTGTCACCTCGATATACTGGTTGGCGCCGTAACCTTCCTCGCTGACGATGGTCTCAACATCTGTAGGATAACCCTTTGTGTAAAAATGTTTGTAGGTCTTTATATCCCTTTTTTCCAGCCTGTTTATGAACTTGTTGACAGCCGGGGCATCCTCGTAGCGCGTGACGACTACGCTGTTTATCTTCAGGTCATGTTTGCGGAAAATATCAATAAGCCGGAGTACTTCCAGATCATATGTAATGCCAAAATCCTGGCGTGTCTTGCTGTTGATTATGTCTCCGGAGTATATGCAGATTATGATCTCTGCCTTATCTTTCATCCTTTCAAGGAGCTTGATCTTGGCGTTTTCGTCAAAGCCCGGAAGGACGCGCATGGCATGTTTATCGTGTACCAGCTTTCCGCCGAACTCCAGATAAAGCCTTTCGCTTTCGCCGTGGTTGATCCTCTCCAAAATGTATTTAGATTGTTCTTCGATATACTTTTCCGCATCAAAACCTGTTTTTTGCATTTTTTCTCTCCTGTGTTACATTATATCTATGGTTATCCGGTTTTTTCCTTCGGCGATACCTTCAAGGCTCACCTGATACTGTACCGCCACACTCCCTCGTCCTTCTTCAAGATCAAGTTCGTTTTTCACATCATCGGTGAGCACTTCTATGCCCATTGGTCCATAAGGCGTGTTGTATATACTGCTGAACCTCTTGCCTTTTTCGAAATAAAGTTCAGTCCCAAATCCGGCCAGCCCCGTCCTTTTCATCCTGACGGACCTGTCATCGACCCTGATGGTCGTCTTGCAGCCTTCCATACCGGAAACCTCGCTTTCGTCATATATTATATATGCGCGGCCTCCTCTGGCATAAAATCTGCCGTCAGTTACAAATTCCATCTGTTCTTCTTCAATGTCGTCAAAATTCTGTGTTCCGACTATTTTCAATGTAATGTCTTTCATATCTGAGCCTGTGCTCCTTTCCATAGTCTGCGGCCTATGTCCTGATGTTTTCCAGTATCCGCTCCAGATGAGCCTTATCAAAATGGTATTTTTTAAGGCAGAACTGACAAACCAGTTCAGCGGCGCCGTCCTCTTCTATGATCTCCTGCAGGTCTTTTTCTCCTATGGTCATAAGGACTTTTTCCAGCCGCTCTTCTGAGCAGTCGCAGTTCCAGTCCATCTCTTTCATCTCCAGTTCTCTCAATGCAAATCTGTCAGGAATGTCTCCGAAGATCTCATCAGCCATAAGTTCGGCTGCTTTTTGGGGATCTTTTCTGCGGGCGTTTTCTGCTATGGAGGTTATTGGCCCCATGGATCCTACCACTGCTTCAAGCGCCTCTACAGCCTCTTCTTCGGCTTCCGGCAAAAGCTGGATTATCATTCCTGCCGCACAGCCTACAGAAAGATCTTTTTCCACTTTGACCCCAAGGGCAACAGCCGTATTCTGCTGTTCTGATATATAATAGTATGAAGCAAGATCTTCGGCGATCTCCCCCGAAACAAGGCTTACGGTGCCTACATAGGGTTCCTTTAGCCCAAGGTCCTTTATCACCGTCAGCTCGCCTTCGCCCAGCGAACCGCCTACATCCAGCTTTCCGTTTTCCTTAAGGGGCAAGTCTGCATCGGGATTGGCTATATAGCCTTTAACATTGCCGCTGCCGTCGGCGGTGGCAAGTATCTGCCTTGCCGGTCCGCTGCCCTTGAAGATAAGGGTAAGCTTATCCTTTTCTCCCTTAAGCATGAGCCCCATAAGGCCTGCGGCTGTCAGCACCCTTCCCAGGCCTGCGGTGGCCAGCGGCGTCGTATGATGTATCTGTGCAGCTTTCCGGACGAGCTGCGTGCTGTCAGTCAGGTAAACCCTGAAAGATCCGCTGCCGTCAATGGCTGTCATTACTTTGTTCATATGGTATTCACCCCTTTTGTTTCGTCGGTATATGGTCATACGCTTTCGGCAAATGATCTGACCTGTTCCAGCAGTACATCGAGGTTTTCCAGTGCCTGCTGCCTGGAGGAACCTTTGGCAAAAGCATATATTTTTAATTTAAGTTCAGTACCTGAAGGCCTGATGATGATCTGATGTCCCTGAGGCAAAAGAGCCCTGAACATATCATCGCAGCAGTGAGATGCATCCACGGTAAGCGGCTGTCCCATCAGGTGGGTCAGATTGCCGCTGAAAAGTGATTCCATGATCTGGCCTATCTTTTCCCGGTCTTTTTCCGACCGGAATTCTATGGCTACGGCCTTGGATCCGGCATATCCGTATGTGCGGTACATTTCTGCCAGCCTGTCAAAGAGAGTCATGCCCTTTGCTTTGAGACAGGCTGCTATGGTGGCTATCATCTGTGAAGCCAGCACGCCGTCCTTGTCTCTTGTATAATTGCCGTAAAGATAACCTAAGCTTTCCTCGAATCCGAAGAGAAAGTCTTCTTCTCTGCCGGCTTCTTTGAGAAGTTCCATTTCCATGGCAATATTTTTAAATCCCGTAGGCACATTTTTAATGTGTATCCTGTACGCCCTGGCTATGTCTTCTGCATAAGGAGAGGATACAAAACTCTTGTAGACCATTTTCTGGCCTCTCATATTTTTGTTCCCGATCCGGTGAGAATGACACCAGCATATATAATCCAGCATCAGTATGCCTGCCTGATCGCCGGTGAGCCGCTGAAAGCCTCCGTCTTTTCTGGCCATTACTCCCATCCGGTCACTGTCCGGATCTGTGGCTATGATGATGTCGGTGTCATCATCGGCATAGGTCAGAGCCAGATCAAAGACTTTCTCGTTTTCCGGGTTAGGCGCAGGGCATGTGGAAAATTCCCCGTCTGTACATGTCTGTTCTGCTACGGTCTTTACATTGGTAAGCCCCAGGTTGGCAAATACTCTCCTGACAAATCTGGTGCCTGTGCCGTTGAGGGGCGTGTAGACAACATTTAGTCCTGAAAAGGCTTCTCTGATCTTTGTCTCGTCCTCAGTCCAGAAAACCGTCTGTTCCATGACGGCTTTGATATATGCCCTTTCCACATCATCAGGACATGGCGCTACGCTGCCGGGTGCCGCACCGCTTACACATGTCTTGTCATCAAAATACGGATGCCTGTTTATATACGACTCTACGGTGCGTGCTTTGAGGTCGTCTATCTGGTTGCCGTAATGGTCGTACACCTTATAGCCGTTGTATTCTTTTGGGTTATGGCTTGCCGTTATCATTATGCCGCCATCGGCTCCCATATACCTTATCCCAAAGGATACGGCAGGCACCGGCACCGGCTGCATAAAAACATACGAATCTATGCCCCTGGCAGCCAGGGTGCGGGCTGTTTCCTCCGCATATGCGGCGGAATTTTTTCTGGTATCATAGCCTATGACCACTTTTGGTTTTTCATGTTTTGACAGCAGATAGTCTGCTACTCCCATGGTGGCCCGTTTTATCACTATTTCATTTATCCTGTTGGTGCCTATGCCCATCTTTCCTCTGAGTCCGGATGTTCCGAAGGTCATGTCCCGGCAGAACCTGTCATATATCTCTTCTGCATCCCCTTGTATGGCGATGGCTTCTTTTTTGAGGTTTTCAGGCAAAGGGGCGTCTTTCCATAAGGAATATTGTTTTCTCGCTTTTTCCATAATATCATTATCCACTCTTTTATACTGATTTATCAATTTATTTTATCATATTTCCCATTATTTTTACACAGAAAATACACAATGGATGAATATAATCTTAATCACAAAGGAGGTCTTATTTATGGATGATTGGAACAAGTTCTCCGGAAACGACGAAAGCTCTGAAAGCCATTATCAGGAGGGGTTTTCCCAAGAAAGCTTTTCTTCACCGGAAAGCAAAAAACCAAAGAAAAAAAGGTCAAAATATGTAACAAAAAAATTTTTCGTTATAACTCTGATCTGCGCAATGGTCGTATCAGCAGCAGTCGGAGCAGGGGGATATGCTTTAACATCGGCATTATTGGGAGGTGGTTCCTCCGGCAGAAATGTCAACTCGACCAATTATAACCTGACAAGTTCCACAGGAAGCGAACTTTCGATCCAGGAGATCGTTGCAAAAAATGAAAATTCAGTTGTGGCCATCAGCACCGAGTCTGTATCAACAGATTCCTGGGCCAACCAATATGTCACTGAAGGCGCAGGAAGCGGCGTGGTATACAGCGAGGACGGCTATATCCTCACCAACAACCATGTGATAGAAGGCGCCAGCAACATAACTGTCTCAATGCATGACGGCACCGAATATGACGCTACTCTGGTCGCTACGGACAGCCAGTCAGACATAGCAGTATTAAAGATAAATGCTACAGGGCTTACCCCTGTTACTTTTGGAGATTCCGATTCTCTTTCAGTGGGGGATCTGGCCGTAGTCATCGGCAATCCGCTGGGTACTCTGGCTGGTACTGCCACTGACGGCATAGTCAGCGGGCTTGAAAGAGAGATCACTCTCAACGGCAAGAATATGACGCTCATGCAGATAAGCGCATCTGTTAACCCCGGCAATTCGGGGGGCGGCGTATTTGACCAGTATGGAAATCTTATCGGCCTGGTTGTAGCAAAATCCTCCGGCTCCGATGTGGAGGGCCTCGGATTTGCCATTCCGTCAAATACTGTAGCGTCGGTGGCTGAATCTCTTATCAGCAACGGCTATGTCACAGGCAGGCCTGCCGCCGGCATAACTATAGTTGATCTGACCTCTGCTTCTGACGCGATGAAATACGGCGTCAGCGTAACAGGCGTCTATATTCAGGAAGTTACCGGTTCCAACGCTGAATCTGCCGGCCTTAAAGCCGGGGACCTGATCTATATGATAGACGGCGAGCAAGTGACCGGTTCAGATATGCTTGTACAAACCATACAGTCCCACGAGATCGGCGACAAGGTCACTTTTACCATAGTGCGTGACGACCAGATGATGGAAATCCAGGTCACTCTGGCTGAAGCTACAAGCTAATGCAATTTACCAATTCCTTTCTAAAATATACCTAAACTCCAAAGACCCGGTGGATCATATCGCCGGGTCTTCGGGTTTTTTGCTTTTTTGCCGTCCGGTCCTTTGGAAAAAGGCCGTGCGCCTTACATTAAAGTCCGCTCCTGACTATCTGCTCAAGTCTGGCCGCAAGCTCAGACTGTTCTTTTCTGTCCAGCTTGGAGGTATCTATGGGCTCATGTACGATAAAATCTACTTTCTGCCCTTTCGTTATCACTCCGGTCTGCTCAAAGACTTTATATGTTCCCCTGATGGTCACGGGAACGATCAGAGCCTTTGCTTTGGTGGCAAGTTTCAGGCTTCCGTGTTTAAATTCCGTCATTTCATCAGACTGGCTCCTTGTGCCTTCTGGAAATATCACCAATGAATAGCCGTTCCTCAGCATGTCCGCTCCCTGGTTTATGGTGGCAAGAGATGCTCTGGCATCTCCTCTCTTGATGAAAAGGCTCTCGATCCTCAATATCCATTTGGAAAAAAGCGGGATATTCATCAGTTCTTCTTTGGCAATGAAGCCGATCTGGTGTTTCACTGCCTTGAGATATACGAGGATATCCGCATATGACTGATGATTGGATACATATACTACCGGTCCATGTTCCGGCAGGTACTGGGGATTGACCAGATTGATTTCCAGGTCCAGATAGTCTGCAACCTTATCTGACCAGTATTTGCAGACTTCCTCTATTACCTGCCTTTCCTCTTCCTGCTTTCCCGCAGCCTTGAGTGCTTCTATCTTTTTCTTATAGGAGCCTAAGGCAGCGATGCTCGTTGCCAAATAAAAAAAGCCTCCTATGTTCCCTATCAGCTTCATCTATGTTTCCTCCAAAATGTGATCTTCCTTTTTCTGTACTGCCCTGTCCTGCGGCGTAAAGGCTTGCATACATTGTACCACAAACACTATGTTATTTTCCACAGAAAAAGTGTATAATTAAATAAATAGACTGAAAGGAAGTGCCTTATGAAAAATAAATCTGTCTGGCCTGCTGTTCGTATAGCGGCTGCTCTCCTGCTGTTTGCCGGCGCAGGAGCCATTGCCTTTTTTCTCCAGTCCCGGTATGCGATGGGGCCGTCCCAATGGGATCTGTCAGTACAGGATGCTTTTTTCAGCCTGCGGAACGATGTGTTAAACTCCATTGTAATAGTCCTGACCCATTGCGGGGATACTGTGACTATCATAGTTCTTTGCGCCATCCTGCTCCTGCTCCCAAGCAGGCTCAAGTACGGTGTACCCGTATCGGCCGCCGCGCTCACCGGCCTTGCCATATATAAACCCATGAAACATATATTTCTGCGGGCAAGGCCCGATCAGGCCTTCCATCTTGTGGAGCAGGGCGGTTATTCTTTTCCCAGCGGCCATTCGGTCACTTCGGTCATAGTTTACGGGCTTCTGGTCTATCTGATACGGAAGCACTGCAAGAACCAAAAGCTGAAGAACCTCCTGACGGCCGTATGTTCCGCTTTTGCTCTGCTGATCGGACCCAGCAGGATCTATGTGGGCGTTCACTGGCCTACGGATGTGCTCTGCGGCTGGCTCATAGGCGGAGGCGTTTTGCTGCTGGCCATCACAGTTTTAGAAAGGATATACAGGAAAAATGAAAGTATTTGAAAACATATCTGAGCTTATCGGCAACACGCCCATAGTAAGGCTCAATTCAGTTGAAAAAAACCTCGGCTTAAAAGCCGCTGTCTATGCAAAGGTAGAAGCTTTTAATCCGGCCGGGAGCGCCAAGGACAGAGTCGGCATGGCTCTCATCCAGGATGCCCAGGCCCGCGGACTGCTCAAGCCGGGAGCTACCATCATCGAGCCCACAAGCGGCAATACCGGCATAGGGCTGGCTTCTTATGCAGCCTCAAGAGGTTATAAGGTTATCCTGACAATGCCTGATACCATGAGCATCGAAAGGCGCAATCTGCTCAGAGCTTTCGGTGCAGAACTTGTCCTCACCGAAGGCACACTGGGCATGCAGGGAGCCGTCGACAAGGCCTCTGAGCTGGCCGCTCAGATTGAGGGAAGCTTTATCCCAGGTCAGTTTGACAACCCGGCCAACCCTAAGATCCACTATGAGACTACCGGCCCGGAAATATACGAAGCCATGGATGGAAAAATCGACTTCTTTGTGGCAGGCGTCGGCACGGGCGGTACCATCACGGGAGTGGGCCATTATCTGAAAAAGCAGGATCCTGCCATAAGAGTGGTGGCGGTGGAACCTGCTTCATCTCCTCTGCTTTCAGAGGGAAGATCCGGCTCCCACGGCCTGCAGGGTATCGGGGCAAACTTTGTACCGTCCATACTCGACCCTGATGTTTATGATGAGGTGATCACTGTTACCGATGAAGAGGCATACGAAAAAGGCCGCCTTATCGCCTGCAAGGAAGGCTTCCTGGTGGGTATTTCCTCCGGGGCAGCTGTCCATGCAGCTGTAGTCCTGGCTCAAAGGCCGGAAAACGCCGGCAAGAACATTGTCGTTTTTCTGCCTGATACCGGAGACAGGTACTTGTCCACTCCGATGTTCGGATAGCGTAGCAATGAGGCTGCCGGGCGTGGTTGACGTACGGCCAGGGCGCAGCTGTGGTTGGCGAGGCCGTTAGGCGGGGTGGACGGCCGGGTAGCAGCTGTGGTTGGCGAAGCCGCCAGGCGTGGCGGCCCACGACAGCCAAGGACGACGGACAGCTGGGGACGGTATCCGCTGCAGGATCTCGGCCAAACAGTCGTGAGCATAGTCTCTTTGGCGAGGGATCTCGGCCAAAGGCGAGGGATCTTCGGCCAAAATAGAAAACCCCTCCGGCTCGGTCCTCTATTCCGTGATCATTTTGGATAATAGAGTAAAATTTGCCAGGTTACATGTCCTTCCGCCAGCGAAACATTCTCTTTTTTGAGAAAATACCCCTTGCTGAGAACCCATGGAGACATTTGGGTTCTTGTTCCCCAAAAAACGAAGGCTGCTGAGAACCTTTTTTCTTCGTGCGGTTCTCAGCAGATGATGAATACAAAAAACAAGAACCTAAATTGGTTTGTTTTTTCAAAATAGGTTCTCACAAAAGCCATGTCACGCTGAAACGGGGACATTTTCCTGGCGGACGGTCCGGGCAACTCACAGTCGTACGGCTGTTTGGCGGGCAAGCCGGGACAGCCCCGGACACCCCGGACTGCCAAGGGCCCCGGACACCCCGGACTGCCAAGGGCGACGGACGGCCGGGGCGGCCCACGACAGCCACGAACGCCACGGGCAGCTAGCGGCTTACACCGTCTTTAATCCTGCGGCCTTATCTGACTGACCAGATACTTTGCCCGTTCAAGGTCCTTCTTATAAACGAATATCTCATATTCATACATGTGCTCAGACGATATGCCAAAACTCCCGCTCATGGCCCGCTGGCTGCCTCTGCTGCCCCAGCGGCTCTGGTGGCTTCTAGCCTTAACCTTGTAGAGGATACCGGCCGCTCCGAGAGTTTCCCGTATCTGGTATGCGCGCTTCATATCACGGCCTATCCACAGGCTTTCCGAATTGAAGATCGTAAACATCTTTGCCGCCTCTTTTTGTGTGAGCTAAACTTAAAGCAGCACTGCGCCCGGTCCTCTGTCGTAGTATATGCTCTTGGAAGAAACACTGAGGGGTATACCATAACTGATCTTGACATTTTCCGGCAGACAGCCTATGGCCACTGCACCGCGCCCGGCTGAATACATCACACGGTTGTCTATACGGTTATCCGCTGCAACGGCAGCCGCAGAGCCTACGGCGATGCCCAGATCGCTCAGGTTGAATACGCAGTTGCCGCCGGATTTTTTCATCTCTGCGCAGTTTTTATAACCGCACATTCCGCACGGATCCATACCAAAAGGCGTGTCTTTGCAGCCGATGATGACTACGCAGATACTGTTGTCCACATTGGCCGCATCCCTTATCATAAAGTCCTTTTCTTCAGCCTTTCCGATCTCCCTCATGGCCTCAGAGAGTCTGTCCTTATCTTCTCCGGTAAGTATCACTCCTGTGACCGTATCTTTTCCACTGGCCTTTGGCGCTGTCTTTGCTGCTGTTGTCATCAGGTCAGCAACCTGCATGACTGCGTCATGTTCCGACTGGTTCATATATTTTATCATGTTCATGCCTCCTTTTCCCATAACTGCACGGTCCTGACTGCCCGGCTGTTCTTTTGGGTATTTTAATTATACATAATCTTGCAGAGGCAGTAAAGTTGTTATAGAATATATAAAAGAATTTCTTAGGAGCGTATTCACCAATGAAAAAACCAGTATTAGTTGTAATGGCGGCTGGCATGGGAAGCCGTTTCGGCGGTCTCAAGCAGATCACTCCCGTTACCGACAAGGGAGAGATCATCCTTGACTTTTCTTTATATGACGCAATGATGGCCGGCTTTGATAAAGCCATCTTTATCATTAAAAAGGAAAATGAAGCTGCATTTCGGGATCTGCTCTCGGAGCGGGCCGGAAAGTATATGGATATCCAATATGTTTTCCAGGAGCTCACTGATCTGCCTGAGGGCTACAGCGTGCCTTTCGGCCGTGAGAAGCCATGGGGCACCGCCCACGCAGTGCTTTCTGCCCGCAAAGCTGTTGATGGCCCTATGGCGGTCATCAACGCAGACGATTATTATGGCCCGGGAGCTTTCCAGAGTATTTACGGATTCCTGGAAAATGCTGCAGACGACAGCAAATATCATTATTGCATGGTGGGCTACAGGATTGAAAACACATTGACTGAAAACGGTTATGTTTCCAGAGGCGTATGTGAGACTTCTCAAGACGGCAACCTTTCATCCATAACTGAGCGTACCAAGATCAGATGGTCCGACGGCCTTGACGGCATAGAAAGCGGCAAGATCGTCTACACGGAAGATGACGGCGCAACATGGAACGAGCTTGCCAAGGGTACCATAGTATCCATGAATTTCTGGGGATTTACACCATCCATGATGAAAGAAATGGAAAACGGTTTCCCTGCTTTTCTGGATAAGGCCATGGCAGAAAATCCGCTTAAAGGGGAATATTTCCTTCCGGGTGTAGTGGACAGGCTCATCAGCGAGAACAAGGCTGATGTCAGGGTTCTCAGCTCCATGGACCGCTGGTACGGCGTGACTTATAAAGAAGATCTCGATGCAGTCAAAGCTGCGCTGCAATCAATGAAGGACAAAGGCGAATATCCGGATGTCCTTTGGAAATAGATGAGTGGTACACATATCCGCCGGTCCGGCAGGAGCGAGGTCGATCCGGGCCGGCAGTAGTGTATGTGAATACGCTCAAAACTCTGCCTATAATAATAAATGCATACTTACATCCGCTTAAAGGTTATAGGCTTGTCAGAACCGGATTGTCCAGATAATCATACCCCCGCCTGATCTCGCTTATCTTGCGGGTATCCAGCATGGACGGACATCCTTTATCAAGAGCTGCGATTTTTGCCATATCTTCCTCACCCAGGCTAAAATCCCAGATATCCAGATTTTCTTCCATCCTTTCTTTGTGTATGGATTTCGGTATGACGATCACCCCTTGCTGCACATTCCAGCGCAGGATGATCTGAGCCGGCGTCTTTCCATACTTGCAGGCCATCTGACATATCACAGGCTCTGTAAACATCCCTTTCAGCCCTTCTGCAAAAGGCGCCCATGCCTGCGGCTGAACATCAAGTTCTTTCATCAGTAAAAGATCCTCCGAGCGCTGATAATGAGGATGCCTCTCAATCTGATTTATCTGGGGAATGATTTCTGCATTACAGCACAAGTCCAGCAGCCGGTCCGGCATAAAATTGCATACGCCGATGGCACGGACCTTACCATCATGATACAGTTCTTCAAGGTCCCGCCAAAAACCATAATAATCGCCAAAAGGCATATGGATCAAATACAGATCCAGATAGGTAAGTCCCAGATTATCCAGGGATTCCTTAAATGCTGCCATTGTCTTTTCATAGCCCATCTGCTGGATATATGCCTTGGTGGTAATGAACAGTTCCTCTCTGGGAAGCCCGCAGCTTTGGATGGCACGCCCCACCGCTTTTTCATTCTGATATGAGCTGGCCGTATCTATCAGCCGGTAGCCTGCGGAAATAGCCTCCTTTACTATCTGCTCACAGTTTGGTAAAGGTATGGATTCTCATTATATCCGCCGTAAAAAAACACTACATCTCCCCACGGTTCATAGTAAGCGAGCGTTCCCGCTCCCTCTGTGGCAAGAGGAGAGTCCGAAGTATCCAATTCACAAGGAGGATAAAATATCTTTTCATTGGTGCTGTAATCCTCTATTTCCACGGTAAACGGAAGCTGTGCAAAAAGGGAGTCGGCGGCAGTTCCGTCATTCAGTTGGTACACGACTGTGTTTTCCTCGAACTGTACGGCAATCAGCCTGCCTGTACTGCCGTTTTGTTCTCCATCGACTGCGCTTGTTTCTCCTCCACTGGCTTCTCCCGTCTGCTCTGGTGGCTCTGCATCCTGCGCCACAGTATCGCTGTTCCCGCAGGCGGCCAGAGTAAATACCATAAAGCAGAGGATAAATAAACAAAAAATTTTTTTCATATGTCTGTTCTCCTGTCAATCAAAATCCCAATCCTGCTATCCAGTTTTGGATATCAGTCTGAGAAAATGACGCATCTTCTTCATAGCAATCAAATATGTCTTCGGAAATCTCCGCTTCAGGTATTGCTTCTGTAATGAGTTCTACGCTGCTCGCAAGGCCTCCTGTACCGTGAGAGCAGAAAAGATATACCTGCTTTCCGGAAAGGTCATTTTGCTCCAGGAAAGTAAGCAGAGGCATAGGAACGCCATACCACCAGTTGGGATAACCTAAAAAACCGTATCATAATTTTCAAGGTTTTCTACATTTTCCACCAGAGCCGGCCTGCAAGCTGCTGCACATTTCCTGGTGATATAACGCTTGGGGATGCAACTACATCCACATCGTCCGTCAGAACAGCATTATCTGCCCATGAAAAATATACCACCAGTACATTGCGCCCTTGTTCAGTCTGAGATACCCCTCCATCTGAGATTTCTGTTTTGCAGAACCGTTTTCGGTATCTTCCGGCAGACCAGCATTTTGTGATTCTTCTGTTCCGCATGCCCCGACTGAAAAGATCATCAGCACCACCATAAATAAAGAAATTATTTTTTCACTCGTCGTTCCTCCTGTAAGGCTGTATTTTTTGCTTTTTGCAGTATCGCTATTTATTGCAGTTCCCAATCCCTTGTTTCTCTGGTTTCATTATATGTCGGCCTCGGTTCCATGTCTAATGTCTATAATTTATCGCCTTTTATTTGTTTTATGTATGGATGTGGGCAAAAAAAGAGACTTTCAAGTCTGTACTGTCCTGAAAGTCTTTTTATTCAATACCATTTCACAATCCGCCGGCCCCGCGCTATCCGAAATACTCCTCCGGTACCAGTGCGATTGGCCATATGTCCGGTATATCGTCTCCGTCCTCATGTATGGCATAAAGCCCGTCCAGGGCCAGATAAACCTTATCGCCTGCTTCAAGGCCGTAAGGCAGATGGACATCATCGGCATAGTTGCTGTCAAGGCACAGGCAAAGCTGAGGATCGTCCTGATACATCCCGCTCTCTCCGTCCGGTTCAAAGATGATCTTCTGATCGCTGACTTCCGCCACGGTGGCAAGGACATAAGAGTACCCCTCCATTGATGAAGGCTTATCCACATCTGCTGTCTGGCTTGCAGTCCAGTCCTTATCAGTTATGCTCAAAGATTCGTAAGGGAAAACCGCATCAGCCACCTTATGACCACTCTCTGTGTTTATAACTTCAAGATCTACTGCGGCATTACAATCTCCCGTCAACAGCACCTGATTTGACAGGATCATGCTCGTTATGCCCAGCATATCTCCCATAAGCCCAAGGCCAGCCGCAGAAAATGCCTCCTCAAAGTTTTCTATGTTCAGATGGAATGTGACTGACGACCAGTCCTGGGCATATTCAACATCTGCCGTATCATCCCGCATGCAGATTTCTTCTATTGCCTGGTCCAGAAGTTTGCGGTTTTGCTCTACGAGAGCGTCCCTTTGCCGCCCTGTCGCCTCTAAGATCAGATATTCCCCGTCTCGGTAGACTTGGGAAGCAAATTGATCGCTCATATGCAGGTTATCATCATTATCTATAAAAAAACTCAGAGCGTCCTTATATTCTTCCTGTCCGAGGAACCAGTTGTAATAGCCGGCAAAGCGGTATTCCTCTGTCTGATCACCGCCGTTTCCCGTAACATTCCCTTTTGCACATCCGGATGCAGCTGCTGCTACTGCGCATATCAACAGTAATATGATAGCTTTGCGCATTGCCTTTTTCCCTTTCATTATCCTCTCTCCTTTGCTGTATCATACCGTCAGTTTAGCAAACGCATTTCAATGAAAGCTTCCTTGCGCCGCCAGGCGTTTCTTTCCCCTCTATTGTGTTCATTATACCACGGACCGGGAAATGTTTCTGTACATTTTTTGCATTAAGTATTATGATATATATAAGCTTTTTGGACAAGGAGGAAGTCATAATGGAGATCTTAAAGCTCGGACCGGCGCACGCCGATGAATTCTGCCGTCTAAGGATGATGCTGTTTGAAGATGTGGGGGAGATACCGCCCATGAAGGATATGGCTGCAGACCTGGCCGTCTCCGCCAGAGCTCTTGCAGATGCCACCAAAAGCTACTATCTTTCTCACATAGATAAAGACCTGATCTGTTTCGGCATAGAAGAAAGTCCGGGCAGACTGGCTGCCTCCGCTGCCCTGTGCCTTTTCGACCGGCTTCCTTATATGGAAAACCTGTCCGGCAGAGAAGGCTATGTGCTGAGCGTTTACACCTGCCCTAAGTTCAGGAAACAAGGCATGGCCGACAAGCTGATGGCCGCTCTGATCCAATATGGCAGAAATGAGGATCTCGGAAAGCTGTGGCTCAACTCAAGCCCCATGGGAAAAAACCTTTATTTCCGCCACGGATTCAAAGACACAGGCAACGAAATGGAACTGATGCTGTAAAAAACACTTTTTTCCTTAAAAAGTCCCGGAAAAAGCCGTATCTTTAATAAAAAAAGATTGAAATCCTGATTTTTTGTAGTATAATAATAGGGCGTGAGTTTACACGCAGAATCTCTGCGACAGCAGAAAGCTGTCGCCATATGTCCACAGGGAGGTGAAAAAATGAGAAAATACGAAGTTATGGTCGTTATCGATCCTGTATTGGAAGACGCCAAAAAGGACGAGACAGTTGAAGCTGTCCAGGCCATCATCGCTGCCGACGGAGAAGTCGAAAAAGTCGATGTCTGGGGCATGAGAAAGCTTGCTTATCCTATCAACAAGAAGGATGAAGGCTACTATGCCGTGATCGAATTCCAGGGCAACCCTACTCTGCCGAAGGAACTTGACAGAAGACTGAGAATATCCGACAATGTCATCAGGCACATAATCGTCAACAAAGACGAGAAATAAGCGAGGTGAGCATATGAACAGTGTGATCTTGATCGGAAGATTAACAAGAGACCCTGAGCTTCGCTACACTTCCGGCACGCAGATGGCCGTTGCCACATTTACCGTGGCGATCGACAGACCTGTACGGGCCGGCGCAGAGAAGCAGACCGATTTCCCAAGGGTAACGGTGTTCGGCAAACAGGCCGAAAACTGCGAAAAATACCTCGCAAAGGGCAGGCTGGTCGGTGTCCAGGGAAGGCTGCAGACAGGCAGCTACACCAACAAGGACGGCGTTACAGTCTACACCACCGATGTGGTAGCGGACAGGGTAGAATTTTTGGAATGGGGCGACAGACCTCAGGGCGGTTCTTCAAGACCTAACCAGGGCGGTTCATCTCAGAGCAGCTTTGGCCAGGGAAATGACGGAGGAGATGCTCCGGCAGGATTTTCTGCCATCGACGAGGACATCCCGTTCTAACCAGGAAAGGAGATAACGGATCATGGAAAAAAGACGCGGAGGCGGCATGAGACGCAAAAAAGTTTGCCAGTTCTGTGCCGACAAGACCGAAACTATCGATTACAAAGATGTTGAAAAACTCAGAAAATATGTGACCGAAAGAGGCAAGATCCTTCCTAAGAGGATCACCGGCAACTGCGCCATGCACCAGAGAGAAGTGACTACTGCCATCAAGAGGGCAAGGATCGTAGCTCTTCTCCCATATGTAGCCGACTAGGAAAAAACTACTCGGTATGCCGGCGGATTCTCCGGAAATACGGAGAATCACAGTAATATGAGATTTTCATTTGCGTATAAAAAACTTCCCCCATCAGCCAGGCTGACAGGGGAAGTTTTTTATATATCAGCAATTTTTTTCGTATATGTTTATCAGCCCCTTGAGCATAAGGTCCTCATCCAGGATGATCTTTCTCCTGCACAGAGGCGTTATAAGGGGCGCCAGGCCTCCGGTGGCTACCACCGTGCATTTCTCGCCCATTTCTTCTTCAATCCTTTCTATCATGCCATCTATGCCGGAGGCATTAAAATACATCAGACCGCTTTTTATGCAGTCCACCGTATTGGTCCCGATAAGTTTTTTCGGTTTGTCGAAGTCTATCTTTGGAAGCTGAGAAGCCCGCCTTTCCAGTGCCTCGGCGGAAACCGACATGCCTGTCGTTATCATCCCGCCCAGGTATCTGCGTTTCTTGTCTATAACGGAAAAAGTTGTGGCAGTACCCATATCTATTATGATCTGAGGAAGGGGATATTCATTTATTCCGGCTACGGCATCTACTACCAGATCACTGCCAAGCTGCGCAGGATCGTCTATCATTATGCTCAATCCCGTCTTTATCCCCGGACCAACCATCAGCGGTTTAAGCCCTGTAAGCTTTTCGATTGCCCTTCTGAAAGTGTTGTTTACGGAAGGGACCACCGACGAAACGATAACTCCCTTGAGCTGAGACGGCCCGATGCCGTGCATATCAAGAGCCATTTTTATCGTGGCAGCATATTCAAGATCTGTCGCCAGCTGGTTGGTCGAGATCCTTTCTCTGAATTTCAATTCCGTGCCGTCGAAACATCCCATTACAATATTAGTGTTGCCTATGTCTACTGCTAAAACCATTTTTTCCTCCGTGCATATATACTATGCTTTTTGTGTAAATCTGCTCTTGAGCAGAGCCGTAGATACAGCAGCCGATATCAGCGCCGCTATGATCGCTTCTATTGTGCCGTTTATTGCTACTACTGAGAATATGACTCCCAGCACTGCTTCAAAGGCAATGTTCCTGGCTTCTGCATACTGAGCTCCGAAGAATATATATATCATCCCCATTACTAAGATCGTATTGGTAAGAGAACCCGCTACTCCCGCCGCTACGAGAGAATATTTCCTTGTGGCATCCTTTTTCTTTGCCCTTTTCTGCAATGCGTTATATACATAATATGGCAATATGCCGCATAAAATCCTCGGAACAAAACATATGATCAGAGCCAAAGGGCTTCCTCCCATGCCGTCGCCGATTTCTATGAACGGTGAAAAGCAGAAGGCTGTTATCCCAGGCTGGGTAGTATTGTTTATCAGACTGGTAAGGCCGAAAAGCCCGCCAAGAAAGGCTCCTTTCTTTGGACCGAGAACGACAGATCCGATGATTACCGGAATGTGGATAGTAGTGGCTTGTATTGCCAGTATCGGAAGTTTTATATATCCGATATACGGCACGAAAGCCAGCAGCACGATAAGCGCAGAAAGCAGCGCTGTCTGTGCCAGTTCAAGTGTCTTTGTCTGTTTCATGAACAGATTCCTCCTTATGTTATTATTCCTCTTTCGAGGGTACAATACATCGGGCGTATGGAAATGCCTGCATCCGACCGTCAGGTTTCCGGTATATGCAGAATACCTGCGATATCGTCTTAGCTTGCGTTTCCCCGCCAATTTACTATTATAGCACACTTTTGCTAAACTTCTACTAATTTTTGTGTTATAATGAACGCTGTAGATGAGAAAGAATCGCCTGTCGGCGCAGGGAAGCGTTCATTGAAACGCTTTTGGCTAAACTGACTGGCGTTATAATGAACGCTGTAGATGAGAAAGAATCGCCTGTCGGCGCAGGGAAGCGTTCATTGAAACGCCTTTGGCTAAACTGACTGGCGTTATAATGAACGCTGTAGATGAGAAAGAATCGCCTGTCGGCGCAGGGAAGCGTTCATTGAAACGCCTTTGGCTAAACTGACTGGCGTTATAATGAACGCTGTAGATGAGAAAGAATCGCCTGTCGGCGCAGGGAAGCGTTCATTGAAACGCCTTTGGCTAAACTGACTGGCGTTATAATGAACGCTGTAGATGAGAAAGAATCGCCTGTCGGCGCAGGGAAGCGTTCATTGAAACGCTTTTGGCTAAACTGACTGGCGTTATAATGAACGCTGTAGATGAGAAAGAATCGCCTGTCGGCGCAGGGAAGCGTTCATTGAAACGCTTTTGGCTAAACTGACTGGCGTTATAATGAACGCTGTAGATGAGAAAGAATCGCCTGTCGGCGCAGGGAAGCGTTCATTGAAACGCTTTTGGCTAAACTGACTGGCGTTACTGTGGCGTGGCACGGCGTCTGGCCAGCGGCTTTCGGCACCGATCATTGACAAAAAAGCCCTTTCCCTGAATTTTGTCAGTCTGAGCTCAAAAATATGCCACTATACACATATTTTCCGCCGAAAAATTGCCACTTTTTCTGAAGTTTTGTCAATTTCGGCACCCCGTGGATCCTATGGAATCCCATGGAGCCCATGGAGCCGTGGGAGTTCCAACGATACACCATCACATAAAAAAATCAGCGAGGTACATTTATGTTAAAAGGAAAAACCGTCGTTCTTGCAGTCACAGGCAGCATCGCAGCCTATAAGATCCCTAACCTTGCAAGGATGCTAAAAAAAGAAGGCGCCAATGTGCAGGTGCTGATGACCCAAAATGCGACACGATTTATAAATCCCATAACCTTTGAGTCACTTACATCCAACAAATGCCTGATCGACACATTCGACAGGAATTTTCAATACAGCGTCGAGCATGTTGCCCTTGCCAAACAGGCTGATATCGTCATGATAGCCCCTGCATCAGCCAATGTTATAGGTAAGATAGCCTGCGGCATAGCCGACGATATGCTGACGACCACGGTAATGGCCTGTCCGTGCCCCAAGATCGCCGCACCTGCCATGAACCATAATATGTACCATAATACGATCGTTCAGGAAAATCTGCAAAAACTTGCACGCCACGGATATATAATAATACCGCCTGAAAGCGGTATGCTGGCCAACGGCGACAGCGGCGACGGCAGGATGCCGGAAGAGTCCGTTCTTTTCCGTTATATCGAAAAGGAGATCGCCTGCGCAAAAGATCTCAAAGGGAAAAAAATCCTTGTCACTGCCGGAGCTACCCGTGAGGCGATCGATCCTGTGCGGTTCATCACAAACCATTCGAGCGGCAGGATGGGCTGCGCCCTGGCCAGGGCAGCCATGCTCAGAGGTGCCGAAGTTACTCTCATACACGGTCATATGGATGTCCAGGCGCCTATGTTCGTAAACGCCTGTCCGGTGGATTCTGCGGCCCAAATGGCTGAAGCTGTCCTCAAGGCAGCTCCCCAGCAGGACATCATCATCAAAGCGGCAGCCGTTTCCGATTACACCCCGGCAACAACCGCTCAAAACAAGATAAAAAAGGCCGATGGAGACATGTCGATACCGCTCAGGCGTACCGTTGATATCCTCAAGACCCTCGGAACGCAGAAACAGCCGGGCCAGGTCATCTGCGGCTTTTCCATGGAAACCGAAAACCTGCTGGAAAATTCCCGGAAAAAACTTGCTGCCAAGAACTGTGATATGATCTGTGCCAACTCCCTTACTTCCGGCGGTGCCGGATTCGGCTCCGAAACAAATATAATCACCATGATAACCCAAAACGGCGAAGAGGCCCTTGAAAAAATGACCAAAGAAGAGGCTGCACATATCATATTGGACCGCCTGTCCGCCATCTGCTCCTGATCCTGTCATCCGGGCCTTACCTGATCGAATATTTCAGTAATATGATCCCCTTTCCGCGAATACATTTAAACAAGACCAAGTTTGGAAAGGGGATTCACTATGACATACGAAAAGGGTATTCCTGATTATGCTATGGTTCCTGCAAAAGAACTCGAAGAGAGCGTGATCGTACCCATCACAAAAGGGGCCATCTATTCACCTGTTCAGGTTACAGACATAACAGAAAAACAGTCTACTCTGCTGACACTTGAAGAAGATATTCTCGTCCCGGACATCAAGCCGGATCTTCACGAAATACTGCTGATAAGCGGCAAGCCTTGTCTTGCGGTCAGAGAAACAGACCAGATAGCAAGAGGCGATGATTACATCAATGTTTCCGGCGAAGTAGAGCTGCAGGCCCTGTATCTGCCGGAAAAACAGGAACATGGCTGCCCTCTGGTCTCCATCCAGACAAAGATCCCTTTTAAAGACCAATGGCACATGGACCTTACGCCCGGCACATCATTGACCCTAAGCTGCAGGACAGAAAGCATTGAGCACATGGTGATAAACGAGCGGAAGTTCAGAGTAAAGATCGTACTATGCGTAACGGCACGGGAATACAAGGACACCAAGGCTGAGATCTTTGAAGGTATAATTGATGAAGATCTTCAGACTCTGAAAGAAAATATAGAGGTATCCAGCGTGGTCCTTCGGAAAAAGGATTCTCTCTCCATCAGAGAAGATATCTTTCCAAAAGAAAGCTGCCGTCCGGAATCGCTGCTCAAGCAGGATATATGTGTCGTGGAAAATTATCAGCAGACAGCCGGAGACAAGATCGTCGTAAATGGATTTATATATGTAAATCTGCTGTATCTGGCCTCCTCCGGAGAAGATGACAGCAGCGCCCATCCGGAGCAGGGCGAACTTCTTGTTTCGGCAGCAGGCTCAGAGCCTGACGGCAGTCAGATGGCATCAGCTGCCGCCGCTTCAAAAGATACTTCCGCCTGCTTTGACAACATATGCCAGATGCAGGACAGGGTGGAATTCACCCAGTTCATACCTCTGCCCCAGGCCGGGGATTTCAGCGGAGTAGACATCTGTTTTGATGACAGCCGCCTGCGCATCAAACTCACCCAGGACGACAACGGAAAAGATGTTTTCCGCCTTGAAGGCGAGCTCCTCACCTATGCCGCATTATACAGGAACAGCCAGCGTGAACTGATCGCAGACGGTTATCACAGAGAAAAAAATTTCGTCTGCGAGTTTGAAGAAATCAGCTGCAAAACACTGGTAGGCTTTTCTACCGGTGAAGCTTCAGTACGGGAGATCATCTCCGTTGACGGCCATCAGCAGGAGGCCGCCCGCATCTTATATACTTCAGCATCCGTTGTTTCCGGCGAAAGCCGTCTCGACCAGAATAAGATCATAACCGAAGGGATCATCTGCGCAGACATCATATGCCTTGGCACCCAGGATGACTGCTGCCTGTTCGTGCAAAAGGGTTCACTGCCGTTCAGGGTTGTCACTGCCGCTCCTCAGCTCTGCGGAAACGAGATCGTGACCCAGAAGATATTCCTCAAGGATATCTGGGCAGAAAAGATCAACGGCAAACAGATAGAATTTAACGGTACTGTGCTCGTATGCGCCCAGATCCTCAAGCCCACACCATTCAGGCTTATTAAAAACCCTGCTTTTGAGGAGGGCTCCGATCCAAGGGGCGTATCTTCCATGGTGATCTACATATGCAGGCCAGGAGATACTTTGTGGAATATCGCAAAAAAATTCAAAACGACCATGACCAGCATAAGGACCATAAACGGCCTTTCCGATGACCTGCTGTCCGAAGGCCAAAAGCTCCTTATGGTAAAATAAGACTGCAGTTATCTTACTCCATGCAAAAAACTGCCGCATCTTGGCCTTATCAGATGCGGCAGTTTATATATATGCTGCTATTCCTTATTATATAGGGCATTATCCAGAAATCCCCTGAGCAAGTTCCTTATCCTGTGGACATCATCCATAACATCATCTTTCATGCCATCCATCATCCAGCCTATGAAAGCCCCAAAACAGCTGTGAGTGATGAACCTTACCATGATATCTCTGTCTGCTTCGCTCATTTCTGCTTCTTTAAACAATCGTCCCATGTAATTGGTGACTATGTATTCACAGGTTTTCATGAGCATCTGTTCAAAATATTCTCTGTTGGAAGAGCAGTACATGTGGTACAGAGCTCTCTTATTTTCCAAAACAAAACCGAATGATACATCAAAAAACTCATCCAGGGAATCAGTTCCTGAATATTTTTCTATTATGTCGTCTATCTGCTCTGTCAGGATCTCCTCCATCAAAGCCGGAATATCCTGATAATGATAGTAAAATGAATTTCTGTTTATACCGCACTTGTCAGTTATGTCTCTGACGCTTATCTTGTTGAGCGGCCTTTCGTTGAGCAGATTTACGAAAGATTCTTTGATCGCTCTTTTTGTCAATGTGGTTGGCATTTCCTGTCTCCTTTGAGATAATAATTTTTTGTCGTATCTTCCCAGCCAAGAACATTATCTCCGATAAAACAGTTCTGACTTGTCTCTCTATTATTTATACCACATTTTGGCAGTTAACGGAAGCTAACTTATTTATTTTTACAAAAAAGGCGCATCATGTAATGCGCCCTGGCTGTTCAGCTAAGAGTTTTTCATTATGACGCTTTCCACCGTATCGGCAACATGCTCACAGGCGTCCACGCATTTTTCCAGATAAATATATATTTCCCTCCAAACTATTATCATGACCGGGTCGTCACATGTGGTATGGAGATTTCTCATGCTGGAAATAAAAAGCTGATCGGCTTTTTCCTCAAGGGTGTTGATATTGACTATCTTTTCGTGGAGCTTTTTGGAGTTCTTGAAACGCGGGAACTCTTCCAGCATTTCTTTTAGTTCATTGCAGCACTCTATGACCACAGCCACCAGTTCGAGGGCGTCCGGCCGGACACTCTTTATGTTGTTGCAGTACATCCTCAGCAGCACATCTTCTATTTTATCAGTTACTTCGTCTATGTTCTGGCCCAGAAGGATTATATCTTCCCTTTCTATGGGCGTGATAAACGCCTTGGCCAGCACATTGAGGAGCTCATGCTTCTTTTCATCTCCTGCATGTTCCACTTCATGCATTTCTTCTATCATGTCGCCTATCTGTGCCGGATCGAACTGCCTCATCCCCTTGTCCAGGAGCTGAGCCGCTTTGCGCGAATAATCGGCGCAGGCAATAAAGTTATCAAAATAAAAGCTGTTCTGTTTTGATCCCATTTGTATCTTCCTCCGTGATCCCTTGTCTTATAGTATCATCATAAAAAGTTTAGCCATTACAAAGCTTATGAGCCCGCACCCAGGGAAAGTAAACACCCAAGTCAGCATCATATCCTTGACTACTCCGAAGTTGATGGCGGTAATCCGCTTTACGGCTCCAACTCCCATTATTGCGCTGGTCTTTGTATGGGTGGTAGAAACCGGTATGCCGAACACGCTGGAGATCAGCAGGCAGAAAGCGGCGGAAAGGTCTGCCGCAAATCCCTGATATTTTTCCAGTTTTACCATATCCATGCCGACTGACTTTATTATCTTTTCTCCGCCTACGCTGGTCCCAAGACCCATGGTAGCGCTGCAAAGGAGCATGAGCCAGACTGGTATTATCATTCCGGAAACGCTGTTTTGCCCGTTGCAAAAGGCAACTCCCAAAAAAAGTACGCCGATAAACTTCTGACCGTCCTGGGCTCCATGCATGAAGCTCATGGCTGCGGCTCCGAATATCTGCGCTCCCTGGAAAAAATTATTTGCTTTGCGCCTGTCAGTATTGGCGCATATTATCGTTATAAGTTTACAGAATGTCCAGCCTATGGCAAAACCAAGGGCGAGACTTAGCACCAGCCCATATATGACTTTGATCCACTCCTGCATGTTTATCCCGTCAACCCCGTTATGCATGGCTATTGCCGCTCCCGAAAGCCCGGCTATCAGGCTGTGGCTCTCGCTGGTCGGTATGCCGAACCTGGCGGCAACAACGCTGTACACCACTATTGAAAAAAGCGCCGCGCACAGCGCTATGAGGGCTTCGTGAGTATTGGTCCCAAAATCCACCATGTTGCTTATGGTGGAAGCCACAGAACTGTTGATATGGGTCATTATCAGCACGCCCAGGAAATTAAACACAGCGCTGGTCAGGATCGCAGATCTGACGCCCATGCTCCTTGTCCCGATGCATGTAGCTATGGCATTGGGTGCATCAGTCCATCCGTTTACAAAAATGACTCCGAGGGTGAGCGCTACGGTCACCAGCATGACCGGGTTGGAGGTTACCTCCTGCACAAAATAAGAAAGTGACAGATCCATAAGATTAATATTGTTCCTTTTTTTACCTATTTCTTACCTATAATTTACTTATAGTTTACTTTATGGATCTGTCACTGGTCAAGTATTGCTTATTTTTTAACGGGGGATTTGCGTATATTTTCCGTATATTTTCTGATCCCTTTCCAGATCTCCATCTGTATTATGGACATAAGCGAAAGTCCGGCAACTATGGCCCACTGCACGCCGCTGAGGACCGTAAGGTCAAAAGCTGCCCTAAGGGAAGGAACTGCCAGTATGCATCCCATCAGCAAAGCGGATCCTATAAATGATAATACAAGCCATGGATTGATCCCTTCAGCTCTGACCCAGACAGGTTCTGTGTTCGACCTCTGGTTTAGCGCCCTGAGCATCTGCGAAAAAGCAAGTACACAGAAAGCCATGGTCTGCCCCGCTGCATGCCCTGTCATAGACGCACCTGTCCAGTATGCCGCAGTAGTCATGGCCGCCACAAATACTCCCTGGATGACCACTCTCTGCACCAGATCTTTTTCAAACAATGTGCCTGATTTGACCGGCTGATGTTTCATTATATTTTTGCTTGCAGGATCTACTCCAAGGGCCAGCGCCGGCAATGTGGCTGTAGCCAGATTGACCCACAGTATATGGGCTGCCATCAGCGGAGCCTGCAGGTTCAAAAGACATGCGGCAAACAAAGTTGTTATTTCGGCGATATTGCCTGCCAGCAGGAATTGTATCACCTTCTGGATATTTCTGTATACTCTTCGACCTTCTTTTATTGCAAAAGCTATGGTCGTGAAGCTGTCGTCCAGGAGTATCATATCTGCAGCATCTTTGGCCACATCGGTACCTGTAACTCCCATGGCTATTCCGATGTCGGCCGCTTTGAGAGCCGGAGAGTCGTTGACTCCATCTCCTGTCATAGCCGCAACTTCGCCTGTCCGTTTGAGACTCTTGATTATCCTCAGTTTATCGGCAGGAGAAACCCTTGCGAATACGGTCACGGTTTTTACGGCTTCATCAAGCTGCCGAGTATCCATAGCATCCATTTCTTCCCCTGTTATCACCCCGTCTCCGGAACGATATATATCCAGTTCTTTTGCTATGGCCACCGCCGTATCTTTATGATCTCCTGTTATCATTATGGTCCTTATGCCCGCCTGGCGGCAGACTCTGACTGACATGGCAACTTCCTTTCGGGGCGGATCTATCATGCCGGCAACGCCTATAAAGGTCATGTCTTTTTCTATGTCCTCACCATCATCTTCCGGCACATGACCAGGATTTCTCATGGCAAAGCCCAGCACTCTCAGTGCATCCTTTGACATGGAAAGGCACAGATCCGTTATATCCTGCCTGTCATCTTGTGTTATCTCCCTTACTCCTTTTTCTGTCAATATCCTTGAACATAACGGGAGCATTTCTTCCACTGCTCCTTTGGTGTAAGCAGTTATTTTTCCGTCTATATCATGGACTGTTGTCATCCTTTTTCTGTTCGAATCAAAAGGCTGTTCAAACAGTCTCGGGTACAAGTCTTCCAGTTCTTCATGGTCAGCGCCGAACATCCTTGCCATATGTATGAGGGCGCCTTCTGTCGGATCTCCTATGATCTCTCCTTCTCTGTCCGGATCAAAGCTGGCGTCGTTGCAGAGAGCAGCTGCATAGATCAGTTCTCTGTATACTGCCGGGTGATCTTCGGCAGCTTCTTTGGCCGGGGCTGTCTGGCCCTTTTCAAAGTCTCCGTTGACTGCTATCTGCGTAACTGTCATCTTGTTTAGAGTCAGAGTTCCTGTCTTGTCAGAGCATATGACTGTTGCGCTTCCCAGTGTCTCCACAGCAGGCAGCTTGCGTATGAGGGCATTTTTCTTTGCCATCCGCTGTACGCCCAGCGCCATAACGATGGTAGCTGTGGCCGGCAGTCCTTCCGGTATTATGGAAATTGCCAGGGAAATAGCCACAAGGAGCTGAGGTATCAGAGGTCTGTCATATAGTACCCCAAGGGCAAATATGAGCACGCATACGACCATTCCTATGATGGTCAGGGTCTTTCCAACTGCCGCCAGTTTTCTCTTCAGCGGCGTATCCAGTTCGTCCTCCCCATCCATCATCCGGGCGATGCTGCCAACCTGAGTGTCCATTCCTGTGGCGGTCACTACGCCTGCAGCGCGTCCGTAAGTTACTATAGAGGATGAATATGCCATATTTACCCTGTCTCCCAGGGAGCATTCCTGAGGCAGTATTTCATCTGCATCCTTCTCTGCCGGAACAGATTCTCCCGTGAGGGATGCTTCCTGTATCTTCAGGTTGGCTGACTCTATGAGCCTCATATCTGCCGGTACCATGTCTCCGTCACTGAGAAAAACCACATCTCCCGGTACGATCTCTGCCGCCGGTATCACGCTTTCTTCTCCCTGGCGCATTACCCTTGCAGTGGGAGCGCTCATCTTCTTTAATGCCTCTAAAGACGACTGGGCCTTTTTTTCCTGCGCGATCCCTATCACTGCGTTGACGATAACGATGGTGAAGATCACCGCTGCTTCCGTCCACTCTCTGAGGACTGCCGACAGGGCCGCCGCACCTATGAGGATCAGGATCATCGGATCTATGATCTGCTCTTTTATCATCTGCATTATGGTTCTTGGCGGTTTGGCGCGCAGTTCATTGCGTCCGTTTTCTTTTAGTCTTTTGTCCGCCTCGGCATCGCTCAGTCCTTCTTCGGAGGTCTCAAGAACCTCATATACATGGCTCAGTTGACTGGCGTGCCAAGGCACCTGTTTGTGATCATCCATATGGGAAAAATCACTCCTTTCATTTTTTATTTTTATTTATTCTGATCACTCTTTGCTGCCTTTGGCCGCAAAAAGCACAAAAAGACATAGCCCGCCCCGGTGGCGAGTTATGCCTTTGATCATACATATATATTTTTATATTACATCGGTCAGGCTGGCTACTGTCTGAGTCGTCCATGATGATCCCTTTCAAAATATATTGATGTGATTATATCCGAAAGGAGCATATATGTCAACCCCAATATACCCAATTTTCCATCACATAATTTGACAGGCCTTCGGCGTCGATGGCCGGAACGAGGAGAATTCCATAGTTTTTCACGCCCTCTTTCATCCCCTCGTATTCGTGATCAACATAGAAAATATAGAACGGGATCAGATATTCGCTGGCGGGATCTACATATTCCAGAGATACCATCTCCACATCATTTCTGTCGAAGTCAAAGGACGAACCTCCGGGCTGGATATATTCTCCGTCCATGAGTTTTTCCAGGGCCTCGTCTACGGAGATCACCGGGTAATCGCCTATCTTCTCAAGCTGCGGCAGCCGGTCATAAATGCTGATATGTGTGAGCCACCCGTCTGTGGCGGAAGAAAACCGAGCCCGCTGAAAATTAAAGTTCAATATGGACTCTTCATAAGTATCTCCCTTATCATAGGCCGCATAATGGCGTTCTCCCTCGCCGAGTAGGTTGGTGGTGACATATGTGATCTCCTGCGGGTCGTCAAAGTTCAAAAGGCCGGCGTACTTTTCCGTAAGCCATCGGCCCAGGGTAAGCCCCTGTTGGTCGGTCAGGTCTTCTCCCGGCCCGGAAAATTCTTCCGGGAACCGTATTATCCCTTTCTGTTCCTGATCTTCTGATAGGTATGTCTCACTTATGCTCAGTATCCCGTTCCTGTCCACGGATATGTCCAGTCCGCCGCCTCTGGCATATAGAGCGTAAAGGCCGTCATATCCGGCATATTCTTCTTCATCAGGATGACCTTCCCATGTCGTCGTGTCCACATACCTTTCTACCTGCTCCATCTCCACGCCCATGACATCCGCCGCATGATAGAGCCATTCTTCCATCTCTTCCTCTGTCATGCCGTCTGCCGGTGCTCCGCTGCCATAATGTGGGTTATTCTTGAACGCCGGCAAAGTCTTAAGCTCTATATCCGGGTCCCAGGGATTGCCGTCCTGGTACTTTTCGATGGTCTCCCCGCCGCTGGCCAGGCTCCCGCCGATGACTGCTATGCAGAGGCAGGCCGCAAGCCCCAGATATTTCACTCGCCTTCTGCCGCTCCTGCCGTCTTTTTTATGACCGCTTGTTTTTGCCCCCTGCGCTCCGGCTCTGGCCTGCTCCGCCTCCATGAGCAGATCGTCGTCCAGCCTGTCAAGGGCGTCCATGAGCCGTTCCTGTTTTATGCTATCCTGCTTCAAGTTATCCTGTTTTATGTTATCCTGTTTCATACTATCCTGTGTCATACCGCAAACCCCTCTTTCTCCAGGCGGTCTTTCAGGTCAGCCCTGAGGCGCATGAGCATGCTCTTGACCTTGGACTGGCTGAATCCGTAATATCCGCCTATATCTCTGATCGGATCCATAAAGTAATATCTGCTTAAAAATACTCCCCTCTGCTGTGGCGTCAGACCTCTCAGCCATTCCCCTATGGCCTCCGCCAGCAGTCTGCTGTCCACAGCCTCCTGGGTACGGTCTCCGCCGGAAATACACTCGGAAAGTTCGGAAAGGGATTCTTCGTATTGGGATGCGCCCCGCTTCTGCCTTGTTTTCCTGCGGAAGATATCTATCGCTGTCCGCCGGGTGATCTTGGCCAGATAAAGCCGCAGCACCTCCGGCCTGTGGGGCGGCATGGATTCCCACGCCTTGAGATATGTGTCGTTGACGCTTTCCCTGCCGTCCTCCCTGTCGGCAAGGATATTCACAGCTATCTTTAGAAGATAGCCGCCGTACTGCCTGTCCGTTTCCTCGATGGCCCTCTCGTCACGCTGCCAGTACAGGTCGATGATCTTGCTGTCCTCCATGGCCTTTCCTCGCTTTCTCTCTCCAAAATGCTTTTCTTACTCTATGAGTCGTCAGATATGGCGTCCGGTTGCGCCGGTATGAAACTTTTTCTTTATTTTAACCAATGGCCCATGTCTTGTAAAGGCAGGGGAGCGGCGCAAGACCCTGCAAAGATTATCAAAAAATGTAGGGGCTGGTCAAGGCGACAGATGGCCAACTACACCGAAACGGAGAAAGAACAGTCTTTCAGGGGGAATGACTTCACCGGAATTAAGGAGGATAAGCCATTTGGGGGGAGTGTTCATGGCTCCTGCGGTGTCGTTTTGACAAATAAACTTGTCAAAACGCTCAAAACTCACTCCAAAATACCAGAAACACCCTTTCTGCAATCCCCCTGAACGCCTTGAAATAAGAAAACCAGGGGGAGCACATCCCCCTAAGCAACGAAAAAACCCCATTTCCGGTGGAGTCGCTCCCCCTGGATCGAAAAAAATATAAGGATCGGGTGTATACTCCCTTGCCGGCCGTCCCAACGCACCCCTTGCTTGCCCTCGCAATACTCCCTTGCCGGCCGTCCCAACGCCTTTTGACTACTGCACCCTGCGAACCCTTTCCAGTCTCGTGAACCCTCGCTGGCCCCATGCATGCCCTCGGCCCATTGCTTATCCTGCTCAGCCGCAGGGCCCGTCCCATTTAACTCTGCCGTCAATGACAAAGTCCGATGATAGTGGTATCCTGTTTTCATCAATGAAAGAATGGAGGAAACACGATGGTCAGGATGACATCAGCATACGCAAATAAAGTTCTCAGAAAACTCAACGAGGATAAAGAGTTCTGGCGGAGCAAAGAAGCAGAAGGATGCACTTATGTGGCCGCCCTCGACGAAGAACCTGTTATACCGGAATACGATTATTCCCAGGTAGCGGACACCATAGACCAGATCGACCGCAAGATCGTCAAAATAAAACACGCCATCAACAATGCCAATCTTACCAGCCAGATACAGGTAGGCGATGAAGTTATGACCGTCGACCAGATCCTGATCAGGATGGCTCAGCTCAACCGGAGGAAAAGCTTTCTGGACAGCCTGCGCAAGCAGTCGCCTAAGGTGAGGATAAATGCAGGCGTTTATTCTGCCCGCAAGGCGGCGCCTGAATACCGTTACATCAATTACGACCTGGAAGTAGTCAAGCAGGACTACGAGCGGGTTGATGAAGAACTGGGCAAAATGCAGATGGCCCTCGACAAACACAATCAGACCTTTGAGTTCGATGTGGACATTTAAGGCCTGAACAGACAGTGGCACCCGATATGACCGTGGGCCCCGGCGGGGCCTTCACGGCTGATATGGTCCTGAGCCCGATATGCCTTTGAAGGCTGTCGGGTCGTGGGCCGCATATTTAACCATATGATCAAATATTTTCCGTGCGAGACAACCAACATAATTTTCTATCGTGATATGATAAGAAGAAAGAGTTCATAGTTATGGTTGCTGATTATTCTGTTATATTTTGTTTTCTAAGGTTTAGTGTTGCGTAGTATGGGAGGATTCAATAAAACCAGTCTCGCAGAAAACTTTTCCGCTCATGGCAGCATGTATCCGCAGGCGTGCGGCCTGCGGCGTGTACCGGGCTTCGTGAGCATCGGCCACAGCCGGTCAGCCAGGGGCGGAAAGGAGCCTGAAGTTCGGTTACAAGGCTCTTTTAATTTCTTCAGAAAAGAAAAAAGTGGGCGGAAGCCAGAACGGCTTTTGCCATTGGAATAAATTGAAAAACAATTTGCAAAAAATTTTGCGAAAAAACTTGCCAATCAAACTAAGTTGTGATATCCTATAGTATTCTGATGAACAGGAGGCAACAATGAAACAAAGACCTGAATATGACCCCAAGATCATTGGCATGAACCTGCGCCGTCTGCGGGAAAAAAAGCACCTGACCGTCGAGCAGGTCAGAGAGTATCTCTGTCTCGGCTCCGTACAAGCCATTTACAAGTACGAAACAGGCGTCGGCTATCCGCAGGCAGACACGATGCTCGCCCTCATGGAACTTTATGAGGCGGGAGTAAACGAAATAGTGAAATTAAATTCGGAGGAGCATAGCTCCTCCGTTAGTATTTTTTGCGCCAAGATCAGACGGCTTTTCAGGTCAGCCGCAGTGGCGGAAAGATTTGTCGGTGATTATCCTTGCGCATATCAATCCCAGCGGCAGCATCAGGATGATGAGCAGGGCCGAAACGAGCCAGTTGGCCGAAGCATCAAGGGACATTATCCCCAGGTTGTAAACGCCCCGGTATAAGTAAAGCCCCGGCACCATGATTACAATGGACGGAACGGTCACCGAGATCCTCGGATAGCCCAGCCATTTCATCAGCAGTGATGCCAGCAGGCCTGCAATCAGCGACCCAAAGAAAGCGGCCACAGCCGTATGGCACCCGGCCAGATCGACCAGTTCGAGCCTGAATGTATTGGCAATGGCTCCGATCACCGCAGCAGAAGCAGCTATTTTGACCGGGCTGTTGAACATAAGAGAAAAGCCAAAAACACCCACAAAACTGGCCGCCAGCCTGAGCACCGGCAAAAGGACCGGACCCACCGAAAAGTCGAGAAATTCTTTGGGCTGGAGCCCAAGGAGCATGGACATGACCCACCCGGTTATGGTCGCTATAACTATGATCATGACCGCATAAACAAGACGCTCTATCCCCGAACGCATATCCAGCTTGGCCATATCAATGCCGCTGGTTATAAACGGAAATCCCGGAATGATAAACAGCATGGCGCATATATATCCGGCCTCATGGCCTGATACCAGAGAAAACAGCGTTTCCGCCAGCCTCAGAGAAATGACATAAGTCAGGCAGGCCAGCGCCACGGAAAGGATCACGCACATGAAAAGTGTATATTGCTTTCTGAGCAGTCTGCTCCGCAGATAATTTCCGCAGCCGGCCCCGATAAGGGCGCAGACCATTTCCACAGGGCCGCCGCCCAGGAGAAAGGTAAAGGCCCCGCAGGCAAAGCCAGCCGCAAGCCCCAGCTTTAGCGGCGAATAAAGTCCCTTTTGCTGTTCAATGCCGTCTAAAAGGCAGTGGATCTGCTCGCCGGACATATTTATTCCCTTTTGAGGAAATTCTCTCACAAACCTTTCCAGACGGTCCAGCTTATGCGTGTTCACGCCGGTATTCTTGAGGGAAAGGGAGTTGGTATAAGTCTCGTGCCCCTCAAAACAGGTGTAGTCTATGGTGGTCAGGCCTATGCCAGAAGTGCAGGTAACGCCCAGATACTCCGCCATGGAGTTCATGGAACTCCGCACCCGCCAGGCGCCTGTGCCGCAGGAAAGCAGCATCAGCCCCACCCGGCCGATCAGAGAGCCTTTGACTGTGAGGCTCGCCTGGGTGATCGGTTCATCCTCCGTATGGCCTGTATAGTCGTGCCAGTTGATACTCATGTGATTGGGTTTAATAGTCGATTTTGCCATGATATATCCTTTCAATAATTCTATCCATGTACAAAAGTATAGTGGGAATCCGCAAAAAGTCAAGGGGCGGAGGGGCGGTTTCCGGCGGTGTAGAGGACGGTGTGCGAGGGGCTGGGGTGGTGATGGAGTGCAGCAGGGATTCTTGCCCTGCGCAAGGCGGGCTGGTTTTTTGCGAATTGTCAGAAGAAATCAAACAGAGTATAATTGATTTAGCGTGTCAGGAAAAGACCAGACACACAAGGAGGTACCCCATGCAGGAAATAAAATGCCCCAACTGCGGCAAGATCTTTCAGGTGGACGAAGCCGGCTATGCGGCCATAGTCAGACAAGTCCGCGACAAGGAGTTTGAAAAAGAGATCGCCCAGCGGGAGCAGGCATACAGCAACGAAAAAGATTCGGCGGTCAAAGTCGCCGTGACCGAGACCCGCTCCCAAAACGAAAAGGCCCTTGCCGACAAGGACCGCAAGCTGGCGGAAAAAGACCTGGAGATTGCCAGGCTCAAGAGTCAGATCGAGATCACAAAAAGCAGCACAGACCTGACAGTCCAGACGGCCGTTCAGGAGCGGGAAAAAGAAATCCTTGAACTCCAAAACCAACTGCGCCTTGAGAGCACCCAGTGGGAACTCAAGGAAAAATCCCTTTCCGAGCAGCACGCCGCCGAGCTCAGGCAAAAGGACGAGGAGATCGCCTACTACAAAGATTTCAAGGCCCGCCAGTCCACCAAGATGATAGGAGAAAGCCTTGAGCAGCACTGTGAGACCGAATTCAACAAATTGCGGGCCACCGCTTTTAAGAACGCTTATTTTGAAAAGGACAACGACGCCAGGACCGGCAGCAAAGGCGACTTCATATACCGCGAAACCTCCGACGACGGAGTAGAGTTCATTTCCATAATGTTCGAGATGAAAAACGAGATGGACACCACCGCCACCAAGCACAAGAACGAGGACTTTTTCAAGGAGCTGGACAAGGATCGCCGGGAAAAGAACTGCGAATACGCCGTCCTTGTCACCATGCTGGAAGCTGACAACGAGTTTTACAACTCCGGTATCGTCGATGTCTCCTACAAATACCCGAAGATGTATGTGGTGCGGCCACAGTTTTTCATCCCGATCATCACCGTGCTGCGCAACGCTGCCCTCAACTCGCTCAAGTACAGGACCGAGCTGGCCCAGATCAGGGAACAGAACCTGGACATCACCCATTTTGAGGAGGACCTCAACGACTTTAAGGATAAGTTCGCCCGCAATTACCGGCTCGCCAGCGAGAAGTTCCAGAAAGCCATCGAAGAGATCGACAAGACCATCGATCACCTGCAAAAGACAAAAGAAGCTCTGCTTTCCTCGGAAAACAATCTGCGCCTTGCCAACAACAAGGCCGAGGACCTGACCATCAAGCGCCTGACCAGGAACAACCCGACCATGGCGCAGAAGTTTGCGGAGCTGGATAAGACGGAGTGACAGGTGCGGGCGGGGGGCGAACTGTTGCCATCGCGCCGTCTGCGGGTACGCGCCTGCGGTCGTTCTTCCCACCCCAGGACCCCAGGATAAGCAATGCCTACCGGCCACAGATGGACGGGGTGTGTCGGCCCGCCGCCCCTGATGTTGTAATTTTTTTGAATTTTACGATTTCATGCAACATTTTTTTGAGAATGTTGCATGATTTTTTTGATTTTTCAAAAAATTTACAACATGGCGGCCTTTTTCCGCCGAAAATCCTATGCCGGATCGGCATAATGTTGTAGATTTTCGCGGTCAGCAGAAAAACATACAACATTTCGGCGGCGGCAACATCATCGCTAACATCAGCATGACAAGGCACACCCGGTCCTGTTGGCTGAATCTAAACGGTCAAGAGAAAAAGCCAACACGCAGTGTCGGATCATGTCGAACCATGTCGATTTTATCTGGGATGTTGGCTTTTTGTTCACCTCAATAGAAAACAGGTAACAGTTTTTTGAAAAAATGTTACCTAAAATCGGAGGTTTGCAGCAAAAAGCCAACATAAGGCCAAGTCGCAGGCTATTTCAGCATATTTTCCAACGAAATGTTGGCTTTTCCCTGGATACGGCGAAAAAAAGACAACCGTCGCCATGAAGTCAATCGTATTCAACAGCTCCGTCAGACAAGCATCTGCCAACCGGCCCGCCGGCTCCACCGCCAACCAGCCAAGCCACCGTCACCTGGCCCCGGCCCTGACGCCACCCAGCCCCGCCGCCCTCGTCCTCCATCCCCGCTGCCATGCCCCAAAATCGCCCCACTACTCATGATATACTGGTACCATCAACGAGAGGAGGAAACGATATGGACAGAAAACCTGTTATACAAGTCACCGTAAATGTCACAAGGGTCATAGACAGGCAATGGCTGATCGATAACAAGGACAATATGCTCCTGTTCTACGGACACAAGGTGACCGACCCGATAACGGACAGCTGCCTGAGCCAGTGGTATCCCTGTGAGTTTAAAGAGGAGGGTGTGACATACACCAGCGCCGAACAGTACATGATGGCTGAGAAGGCTCGCCTGTTTGGAGACGAGGAGATAAGAGAAGAGATAATCAGGACGGATGACCCTAAGGCATGCAAAAGGCTCGGCCGCAAGGTAAGAAACTTTGACAAAGAAATCTGGGACGAAAACAAGATGGATATCGTCGAACACGGCAACCTCCTCAAATTCACACAGAATCCTCAGCTGAGGGAGTTCCTGCTCTCAACAGGAGATAAGCTGCTGGTTGAGGCAAGCCCTGTCGACCGCATATGGGGCATTGGACTTGGCAAGAATAACCCGGACGCCCTTGACCCATCCAAATGGAGAGGAAAAAACCTTCTGGGATTTGCCCTGATGGGAGTGAGGAATGATCTTGTTTGTATGGATGGCTTTGGGGAGTTTGACGAAGAATAGGCGATACACAAAACAGGGCTGGGATGGAAAAAGATTTTTCCATTGCCAACCCTGTTTTTTCGGATATAATTAAATAAAAGGGATATGTAAATCACATGACCATCCCGCAGCAGCATAAAAACATGAAAGCATAGAAACCCACGCATAGCAGTGACATATAAGGAGGAACCATGTACACCAAACAGCCGAAAAAACTGCTCATCCTCAACATCCTCGACATTCTGGAAAAATATACCGATGCGGACCATCGGCTCAGCCAGAAGCAGATAGCCGACATACTCAGAAAAGAATACGACATGACGGCAGACCGCAAGGCCATAAAGCGCAATCTGATGGACCTGATAGATTACGGCTTCGAGATAGATTACGAAGAAACAGTCCGCATGATGCCGGTCAAGGACAAGGACGGCAGGGACAAGATAGACCCGGCCACCGGGGAAAAAGAGATGGAAGAAAACTATATCCAGACCAACTTCTATCTGGAAGGCAAGTTTACCGAGGGAGAACTCAGGCTGCTGATAGACGGACTGCTGTTTTCACCCCATGTGCCGCTGGACCAGTGCCGGGACCTGGTCGAAAAGCTGGAGAGCCAGACAAGCGTATATTTTCGACCGAGGATAAAGAACATTTCCAGGCCGCCGGTGGACAAGACGGATAACAAGCAACTTTTCTATACCATAGAGATGATCGACGAAGCCATAAGCAAAAAGCGTAAGATCTCTTTCCGCTATCTGGAATACGATGTGGACAAGGAGCTGCACCTGAGACAGAGATCCGACGGAACGGTCCGGGAATATGTCATAAGCCCTTATTATATGGCGGCAAGGGAGGGAAAGTATTATCTCATCTGCAACAACGACAAGTTTGACAACATAGCCAACTACCGGCTGGACAGGATCCAGGAGATCAGGATACTGGACGAACCCGTCAAGCCCTTTGAGACACTCAAGTGGGCACATGGCCGCACCCTTGATATCACCCAGTACATGAGGGAACATCCGTACATGTTTTCCAGCGACAACATCAGGGCCAAGTTCCGTGCCGACAGGGGGATGATCACCGACATCGTCGACATGTTCGGGGAAAACGCCATGTTCGTGGACGCTGACGAAAACACGGTCACGGTATCTACCTACGCCAACCAGATGGCCCTTGAGCAGTTCGCCCGAAATTTTGCGCCGAATGTCATCATGCTCGAACCAAAGTCGCTGGTGGACAAGGTGCGCCGTGATTTTGAGGCTATCTTAAAGGCCATGGAAGAAAAATAGATATACGCCGGCCGCCGGAAAGTTTAACGCCGAGTTTAACGCCGAACGGACCGGCGTTTTTTATTGCCCATTTTTGTCCCATCCTCTGTAGTATTTATTATATATAAGATCAAGGCACAGGGTTTGAAGGAGGAAAACGCCATGGATTTTATCCGGTTCATCAATTCGAGGGACATCAGGGACCACCTGAAAAAAACAAGATACAGTCTCAGCGGCTCAGAGGCGGCATATGCAGTATATCGCAGCAGAGAAGCCACCCTCAAAGAAAAAGTCGACGCATGGACCCATATGATCGAGGCCATGTCGGACTGCTATATTTCGTCACCGTTCATCGGATATAAAGGCGGCTTTCACGATTTCCTCCGGTCCTACATGGATCTGAAAAGGACGACCATGGACAGATTCTGCAGCAATGACGGCGGCATATATGCCGTATATTCATGGGATTATTTTATGGGCCGTCTCTTTTCAAGCTATGATAACCTGTTTGACTGGCTGAGGGGTTATCTTGCAAAGTATGACGATGAAGAAGAGAGGGCCATGGTCAGAGAGAGGATCAAGGTCAAAAAATTATACATAGACGACAGGGAGGACAGGCCCCGTGAGATAAACATCCGGATCAACGAGCAGATGGAAATAATGTCGGCAGAAGAAGAGCCGCTAAACGGCCGGGATCTGGACATTGACACCGTCTTTGACGAAATGGCCGTAAAGATACCCACCCCTTTCAGCCGGGGAGACATAGTTATAGAAAAAGGGACAGAAAAGCCTTTTGTGCTGGACTACCTCAAAATCTGGGAAGAAAAAGAACTGCTGGAAAACGGCTTTAACTGGTCAGACTTTCCCATCAAGTATATTGCCACGCGGCGGCAGAAAGGCAAAAAGAGAAAGAATTGCCTGAACTCAGGCTATATGGTCGCCTATGGATATGAACACAGCCCATATCAGGATATTCCGGCAATGTGGTACGACGATTTTTTTGCAGCGACTAATTATCTGGACCTGGAATTTTATAGGGGAGAGATGACAGGCAAAAATCGTTTTCTGCAAGTCGTCAGCGCCTTTGTAAAAGGCCGGATCAGCGCAGAAGTCCTCTGCAACAGTGCGGTACTGATAGAAAAAGAAGAACAGGCAGAGGAGTGGAGAGATTTTTTCACGAGGATGTATGACCGACAGCTGCTCGAAGAACTGGACATCATACCAGAGAAAGGATAAACCATGAAAGAGATATACGACTACATCAATTCAAAAGCCATAAGAGAGCATTGCAAGGCCATCGGCCACGAGTTCAACGCCATGGAAAGCGCTTTCCTGATATATCAGAGCAAAAATCACACCCTCCAGGAAAAGCACCTGGCATGGGAGCACATCATACAGACGATGGACGACACCCGGATCGCCGAAAGGCTGAACTGCCCGTACATCCCCAGTCTTCACGGATTTCTCAGAAAATATATGGACATCCAGAAAGCGGTCCTCGACCGGTTCTTTGCAAAAGAAGCAGGCTATATCTACAGCTTTGCGCCCCTGCTCAGGAGCGAATACTACGCAGATGGGCAGTATCACGGCTATGAATATGATGACATGGACAACCTCCGCGTATACGGCGAATACGGCGCAGGACTGGCGGCCGAAATGAATAGGCTGGATGAAAACCTGGATGAAAGCGAGCGTCAGCTCTTACTCGGGTTTTCCGTGACCAGGGCCAGGATACTGACGGGCCCTGAGGATGAGGAGGAAAACATCAGGGTGACGGTGGACGAAAGGGGCAGAGTCCTCCAGCTGGACGAAGGCAGCAGATACGGCATGATACGGGAAAACTTCGACCTTTTGTTCGCCTTTGAGGGCATGTGGATAGACATTCCGACCCCGTTCAAAAAAGGCGACATCGTCTTTATCGACAGGGAGAAAGAAGGCTTTCCCGTCACACCCTTTGTGATGTCGGACCTTTGTACCGATAGGGAGACGGAAGCAGATAAAAGGATATACGATCGGCTGGCAAAGCAGGGCGATATAAGCGACATGACCGTGGGCGGCTACTGGCTCAGCGATGACGGCTCATATGTCTACAGAGAAGTGGAACACAGCTATCAGGATATGGAATACTACAGAGGGCCTGCCGGCGGCAGACAGGGAGAAATATTTTATCATATCAGCCTGTACCTGAGAGGGAAAATGGACCCGCTGGATATGATGATAAACTATGACAGGATAATGAAAGGATGACAGAACATGGAAAGAAAGCCTCAGGATATCAGAGAAAAGATAATAAGTCTCATCCCCTCAAAGGATGTGCGTAAGCATCTGTTGCCCCACAGAGACCAGCTGACCGACATGGATTACATGAAGATACTCGGCGGGGCGCCGGCAGACCTCCGCAAAAAGAGCACGCTGATGACCCTGTTCAGAGAAAACCTTGAGGACGATGATCTCCTCGAACTGGCCGAATACAACGACCGGCATCTGCAGGAAGCCCTCGGGGCCATCTCAGACATTGACAACGGCACTCAGGTTCTCCTCATACTGGAAATGAAGACCGAAACGGAATGCAGGAGCGGCATCAGCCGTGTGGAGCATAGGCAGATTGGAACTTTCCCTGAGGCCAGTCTGGCAAGCGCCAAAAAAATGATCGACAGCGACCTGGCGGAATGGGGTCTCCCTGCGGGCGATCATGGGAAATTCCTGGATTTCTGGGTCATGGAACTGTATGAAATGACTCCAGAGCATACGATGAGAGGCAGATACAGATATATCTGCGACTGGACAGGAGAGCTCTTTTACTATGAAGATCACCCGGATACGGCGTACGGAAATGATGCGCTGCTCAAAAGGAAAACATGGGAGCGTAACCTTTTCAGCGGGGTGGAGTGCGGGTACAGCCTTAACATACCTCTGCCGTTTGAGCCGGGAGACCTGATCTTCGTGGATTGTTCTCCCTTTGCACCGCCGGCCGTCTGCCTGGTGGCCGAAACAGGCAGTGATTGCTGCGCACTCCAGTGCATCTATCCATGCGGAGGTGGCAAGATGAGCATAGGCGCCCTCAAGCACAGCCATTTCTGCAACTGGGGCGAGACATGGCGGCCCTATCTTTCGCCTTTATACAGAGCCGAAAGATATACGGGGGAGTTGCCGGAGGATCAGAAATACATGAAAATCCTCTCGGAGGCACTGCGAAAAGAACCGGAACTGGGCCGGGCGCTATTTGAAGATGTTTTCTTCCAGAAGACCGTCGTGATGCCGCATGAGATAGAGGAATACATGGGAGGACGGACAGATGGCAGGCAATCAAGATAAAGATAAGAAAGCCAGCTACAGGAAGCCCCTGAGCATACCGGAGGCGCTCTTTGTGCTGAGGAGCTTGTGCACCGACAGAAAGACCCATGACCTGAAAAGGATATACGACCATCTGAAAGAGGACGGGGACACCACCGACATGTCATCCTCGGGATATACTCTGACAGACGAAAAAACTCCGGAGTTATGTGCAGATAATTTTGGCGATTACCAGTGGATGGAGCATTATGACGAGCCCCTCGGCGGCAAGTACGCGGCCCTTGAACCGGTGAGCAGATACCTCACTGGAGGGGCGGACTTCCTGGAGCTTTTTATAGCATATGACGGGGTGAAGAAAAGGAGCAAAAAATGAGACCATTTGACAAAGTGATAGGATACGAAAAAGTTAAGGAAGAACTGATACAGATATGTGACATCCTGAAAAACAAGGAGGTTTACGAAACACTGGGAGCAAGAATGCCCAGCGGCGTGCTGCTCTATGGCGAACCGGGTCTGGGAAAGACTCTGATCGCCCAGTGCTTCATAGAAGAAGCGGGGCTTATGACATATACCCTGCGGAAAAATAAAGGCAACGGAGACTTTATCGACGAAATTTCTGATACTTTCAAAAAAGCAGCACAAAACGCCCCTGCCATAATCTTCCTTGACGACATGGACAAGTTCGCCAACGAAGATGAAGATCACCTGGACGCAGAGGAGTATGTGGCCGTTCAGACAGGAATAGATGAAGTCAAAAATAAAAATGTCTTTGTGATCGCCACCGTGAACGACATCAGGAAGCTACCCGCATCATTGAGCCGGGCAGGCAGGTTCGATAGAAAAATAAGAATGACAGCACCGGATGAAGGAGACGCCGTAAAGATTGTCAGCCATTACCTGCAAGACAAAAATATTTCCGATGATGTCGATATAAAAGATCTGGTGAAGTTGATAGGGTATGATTCCTGCGCCGGACTTGAGACCATCCTCAACGAAGCTGCGATCAATGCCGGATATGAGCGCAGAAAAATAATAGAAATGAAGGATTTTGTAAAAGCGAGTTTGGGACTGATCGTGCCGGATGAGGAAAAGCCAGAAGAATGTGACAGTGAGGAACTATTTGATATGGCGGTGCATGAAGCAGGCCATTTGGTTGTAATGGAGATCTTGGAACCCGGCCGGGCTGGTATGGCCATGGTCAGACTGAGAGGCCATAAAGCCGGTGCGGTAAAAGAGAGCACTGCGGAAACGACACGGTTAACCCGGTATGACAGAGTTTTGATCTCTTTAGGCGGAAAGGCGGCGGAAGAATTATACTGCCCATATGTTTGGAGAGATGGAAGCAAAGAAGACATCGAAAATGCTTACAGAGGACTGAATGAATATGTAAAATACTGCGGGACTATGGGCTTTGGGCTGATAACAACTCCGGGTTATGCTGCTGATTCCGAAAACCTCATGGGAAGAAGTGAGACAGTCATACATTCGGAGATGGAAAGGGCTAGGGCGAAAGCCAGAGGAATTATCATAAAAAACAGAAATTTTTTTGAACTGATAAGAGATGAGCTCATGGAAAAGAGAGTGCTGCTTTACTCGGACATACAGAGGATAAGACAGCAGGCAGGCATCACGGAGGTAACCATATGAAAAAATGCTGTTTTACCGGCCACAGGCATTTTCCATGGGAGGAAAGCAAAGACGATTCAAAGCTCCGGACCATCATGGCCTCGTTAGAACATGCCATAGACGAGGCCATCCGCAAAGGAGCAGCCCATTTTATCTGCGGAAATGCAGTCGGCGTCGATACCTGGGCGGCCCAGCTGGTGCTAAAGAAGAAAGAACTGAACCCAGGCATCGTGCTTGAAATAGCGCTGCCCTTTGAGGGGCACAACGATCATATACCCCTCTGCAGGGCGATACAGAAAAAAGCGGACATAGTCCATGTGGTCAGCCGCCGGCCGGATAAAAAAGCCGCGTTTTCCGAGCGCAACAAGTACATGGTCGACAGCAGCGATATGCTTATCGGAGTCTATAACCCGTCCCATCGCCGTGGCGGCACCGCCAGGACCATAGAATACGCCCGGCAGCAGGGCCTCGAAGTGATAGAGATAGTCGCGGAGTAGATGGGCGGGTTCGGCCGAAAATCATATGCCGAGCCAGCATAATGTTGTATAATTTCCAGTCATCAGTGAAAATATACAACATCCGGCAGATCGGATGGCGGCAGCCCGGGTTGTCAGTTCAACTAAAACCAAGATTGACATAAGTGTGTTAAAATCGTATTCTGTTTATGAATAAGGAGGTACCAATATGAAAAAAGAAACTGCGATAAACTTTATGATATATAATCTAATAGGAATTGATCCGGAGACTTGCAATGAAATGGAAGAAATTATCGAACAGGCGATACAACGGGCTTATCGGGATGCGGCCAGCCGTGTGCTGTCGATAAAGGATGATACAAAAGATGAAATAAAACGAGAAGCGGCACAGAAACTAAAAAGTCGGATTGTAAGCATTGATTCCAAGAAGGAAAGTACCGAATCTTTTGATTCTTGGCATGAGGATACTTGTGATGATTTATGCAAATTTTTTAATAAAGACGGCATATACAAAGACAACGATAACAGGCACTTTACATGTGGCATAGCGCAGAAATGGGTCAATATGACGATGAAATATCTGGCATTGATATATGAGGCATTCATCGGTTATGATTATCCAGGAAAAGGCCTTAAAGAATATGTTGAATGGTATAAGGACAATCTATATGCTTTTGAAGCAGCTTTCCATATTCCGATAGACAGCTATGTAATTAAAGGGCTTAAGGCATGCCACAAAAATGATGAGAAAATAACCCAAATACTTTCGGTCACATGGAGCAAATGGAATGATTATGAAAAGTATAAAAAAGTTCAGGATGCTTTCCGAAATGATTTAAAAGAAAATGAAATGCCTTTAGACAAAGAGAATAAAATCTGGATAGAAATAGCGGAAAAAAGAAAAGCAAAAGAACAAAGCAAGCCGGCTAAATAAGCACATCAACAGTCAGTCTTAAAAAAACAATCGTACAAATAAGGAGAACTTGCATGTCCGTATATGTCACATCCGACCTGCACGGTCTGGAACTTGCACAACTGAAAAAACTCTTGCAGAAAGCGGGCTTCGGCCCAGGCGATTGGCTTTATATACTGGGAGATGTGGTCGACCGCAACGGTGACGGCGGAGCAGAAATACTCTGCTGGCTTTTGGAGCAGCCAAACGCCCAGCTCATCCTCGGCAATCACGAGGCCATGCTCCTGTCGTGCGCTTTCGTCTTTGACCACATCACAAACGAAAGCATACAGGAGATCACAGCTGAGAAAATAGAACTGTTAAATAACTACATCCAAAACGGCGGCGATGTAACATTGAAAACTATGAGGCAGCTCCACAGAGAATCCCCACAGACCGTGCAAGATATATTGGACTATCTCAGGGAAGCGCCGCTTTACGAGGCGATAACCGCAGGGGGCAGAGATTTTCTCCTCGTCCACTCGGGAATTGATAATTTTGATAAAAGAAAGAAAATGTCCCAATACTCGGCAGACGACCTTTTATGGGCGTCCCCAGAGCTTGAGACAGAGTATTTTGATGATATCATAACGGTTTTCGGGCATACACCGACCATATTCTTCGGAGAGGAATATGACGGAAAGATCATAAAAACCGGGACATGGATCGACATTGATGTGGGCGCAGGCTTCGGGCAGAAAGCAGCCCTGTTACGGCTCGACGACCTGAAAGAGTTTTATGCTGATTAAAACAGCAAGCGACAAGGATAATGGATCCCCGCCGCTTACGCTTATTTTAAGTGCGATGGGTACACTGTATTCGACTATATGGACTAACATTAACAGTGGTTTTGCGTTACAGTTGACAATAGTTCTCAATCAAGGATAACTCTTGCTCAGTTTGTCATAGCTTAGGAGACAGCTGGCAAGATCATTTTGCAGTGTGTCAATCTCTTCCGGGGTGTAATCGCCCCCGGTACAGACCAATGCTCCAACTTCCTCAGAATAGAATAATCCATTGGAAGCCACAAAGTAAAGACTGTCTGCTCCATCATATGCATAAGCTTTCTGCCTGCGTCTTTTTGATCCAAGCTTATCTCCTATGCATTCATAGCCCTGCTTGCGCAGTTCTGATGCAAGATCTTCGATAGATATTTCAGAACCTCTATCTATCCGATAGAACTGGTCATTGAAAATAGGATGGTGGCAAAGAGATTCAAAAAGCCCGCTATGAGTAATGATCTTGACATTAGAATCACATTGCTTTTGTTTATTTGCAGCCTCCTCGTCATCCCACCGTCCGCTGAATAAATAGATACACTCATATCCGCTCTCTTGGCGGTATTTTTCAATGTTAATATTTTCCTGATTTTTGACTTGGCAGGTAATAGGCTTTTGTTTCGGATCATTGACATTGATAAACAGAAATTCATATTTCATCTGATTTATTTTTCCTGATGAGGGAAGCAGCATATATCCACGGTCACCATGTCTCTCCCATATATACAGAGCCACCATATCCTCTAACTGCCGGTAATCCAGGCAACGGACGAAGTTATTCTGGGTGATCCGGATTTTAGGTATGGAAAATTGCGGTACAGTTGCACGCTCCTTTGCACGATCCTCGTAGAGCTTCATGACCAGCAGCCTGAGTATATAATCAGCAATTCGCTGTATTGTAGGATGCCGGCGTTGAGAAAGCCGGCCTTTAATTCCCGACGGTACATCTACATCTGAAATAAATTCCTCCCATCTGTCTACATGACAGCCCCATGAGAAATAAGAAAAAGGAAATTCCTTTTGTTGTATATAGATCGGTGATTCAGATGCTCTACCTATATAGTAATGGCCATTTTTCAGACGCATCAGGATATAGTCACCCTTTTGGATCTTCGCATAGTTGGACAAAGCTTTTTCCATCTTGGAATCGTAGCTATGGAGTGATTTATATTCCTCTATGCCGTCCTGGATAGTAGTACCAAAGGTAAGCATCTTATCTCCCAGATTCCATCCCATACCAAAGATGTTGTTGTCAATGCATGCTTGCTGAAGAGCATAGATAGTGTCATCGTCGATATGTGTTTGTTTATTAAATGGTAACAGATAGACAATCCAGCAGTTGATGGAATCTTCGGGTGATCTGCGCATATCGATAAATGGAATTGTGTTGACCATGTCTTTTCCTCCTGCTTCTTGATTGCTATTATTGCGAAATTAACCGATATAATAAAATTTTCTCCTTGCCGGACTAGAAAATTCCATAGAGACATATTCCAAGTTATCAGCGTATTTCCTTATCAAAACGCACAAACCAGCCGCCAGTTTCTACCGCCCCTACCACTTCAGCCTGTAAGTGCGGTTCCTGTTGGCTCCTTCGGCCACGACGATGTCTTCTCTGACCAGTTCACCCAGATAATCACGGACACGGGAAGGCCGCAGATCGACATATTCTGCGATCTCAGAGGACCTTGCGCTGCCGTGGTCCGTAAGATATTCGATGATCTTTTCCTTGCGTGCGGAGCTTATCGCCGATTTTTTATCGCCGATTTTTATCGCCGATTTTTTATCGCCGATTTTTCCACCATTGCCGTTGCCGCCGCCGCTTTCCTTAAACTCAAGAGAAAGGGTTATGCGCTCAGGTTCAAAATTTTCTATGATGACCGGGTCTGTCCAGCCCTGGCTGTTCCATATGGAAAAAATGCTGGGTATTCCGCTGCCAGCCCGCTCTCCTATATCTATCAGGTTAAACATCTTTAACAGATTGCCGTTTCTGGGATCGGAAACTCCGCCGGATCTGGCAGCGTCTATTTCCACCCTGAAACCGCCGGGGTTTGATAGAGATATGCCGTCACGGCTCTTTATTATCACAACCCCCTGACGGCCGTAGTAATCGGCGTTTACGAGACAGTTGGCCAGAGCTTCACGCAGAGCCTGATGTACCTGAGTATCATCTATGCGCACGCCGTCCTTGATCTTAAAAGGAACCTTTATATCCTGAGTCAGCCGGTTATATACCCTGAAATAAAAGTCATAGATGTTGCCGCTCCATTCGCCCGATGATGAGACTATGCGGTCGGTCCAGCGGGTCGAATCGTCGTATCGCTCCTGATAATCAAGAAAATAATTGTTATATTCTCTTACGATCTCATATTCGTTTCCGAACATCAGCAGACCGGCGGAGGTTGGGTGCTTTCTGCCGTCGTCGCCGATAGCTACTGCGCCGATACGCAGCAGGAAATCTTCATCGGCCAGACTTTCCCATACATGGCCGGGACGGGAAAGGCGCATACGACGGCGGTAGCTGTCTATGCTTTCCCTGTTAAAAACGCTCAGGTCCATTTCTGTGAGGATGAGCATATCCTGTGTCTTTACGGAAGAATCCCGGACCATGGCCTGATATTCTTCTCTGGTGCAGCGATAATCGCCTTCTCCGTTGCGGCGATAGCTGCAAAGAGGGTTGCCGTCGATATATACAGGACGGTAAGCCCGGTCCGCCCGTGGGACATTGATCACGACTATCCTGTGACCGTCAGCGTCCTGAACAAATACATCTTTAGACGAAAGTATATTTACGCTGACTTTTTTTGGATTGTTGACCATATCCCAAAACTCTTTGATGAGTTTTTCCGGAGCAGGCAGGTCAATGGCCGACAGGGTCTTGTCTTTCTGCTCTACGACGCCGAGCAGGATTATCCCGCCCATAGTGTTGGCAAAAGCAGAATAGGTCTCCCAGATACTTTCCGGCAGGCCGCCCAGGGCTTTCTTGGCTTCTATACGGTTATTCTCCCTGTATGTTTCTAATATAGAAAAATCTAACATATCCTTCACCTCTGGAATCAGATATTCTGCTGCGATGTAGGCTGTGATCTGTTTACTTTATTTTATATAATCCTGCACTAAACATCAAGACAGAGTTTTCGACTCCCCCATCAGTCCTCCGCCGAGACTCTGACCAGATCCTGCCAGATCTTCACCAGGGCATAGGTGTCCAGTTCGCAGTATTTGAGCAGGTTGCGGCGGGCGGTTTCCCGCTCGTCCTCATCCATGAACTCCATCTGAGGAAAGATGTTCATGGCCTCAGTGCCATTATGGACGCCCTCCAGATTGTGATAATCGAGGCCCGGATCATCAGGAAAGATGGCAGGCAGCACGCTCTTGATAGAAAAGGAGCCGCCCATGGCCCGGTTATAGTAGGCACCCTCCCGGAAAGGAACCACCAGGTCGATGATATGATTTTCTATAGTCATCAGGTGGCCTGAAAGGTCCGGGAACAGTCCTGCAAGCTCTTTTATGCGGGTACATTCAAAGGCCTTGTTGTACGCGAGGATACAGCCGTTTCCCGGTATGTTTTCGCACAGGCTTTCAGCGATGGCGCGGCGTGGGTCGGTGCCTGACTCGGCGAGAAATTCCCTGTGTTCCAGACTGCCGCCCTCTCTTTCTATATAATGGAGCGAATACTGGAAAGGTATCTGGGCATACGGCTTTGAGTGCTGATACACCGGGATTGCAGGCTGCACCGACTCAAAGTCCAGAAAATAAAGAGGATAATGCAGCTCCGCCAGGAATTTCCGTATATTAGCCTTTTCCACATAGGTGCCTCTGTCGTGGAGGCCGTATTCCACCTGGCGTTTTTGTATCTTGTTTGTAAACGGAGCGACTCTTTCCAGGTCCTCAAAGGTTGTGACTCCCATGTGGTACAATTGGAACTTCTTACTCTTCCAGAGGTTATATATATCAAATACAGATGGCCTGGGCAGGTCGCGAGTGCAGTAGTCCCAGAATGAGCACTTGTACGGGTCAAGGCAGTTCACGGAAAGGTCGATGTCCGGCTCATCAGCCATGGCGAGGATCTCTTTCGCCTTTTTGAGGTTTTCCGGGACCTTGGAGAAATCATCGCTTATCTGCGATGAGACATCGGTGATCTTGAAAAGCCTTGAAATGTCCAGTTCCCCATCCAGGATATAACTGTTATCTATGACCATCAGATAGGTTCCGGTCACATTGACGGCGCACCTTTCGAGAACATATCGCTGATAGGCGATGTCTTTAAAATATACCTTCTTGTCGTCGTGGGTGCTGCTCTTTACCTCGTAGATCGCCCAGCCGCCATCGGTCTTTCTCAGTATATCGACGGCACAGTACAGCCCCTCATACATGAAAGAAGCCTCGCAGATCACCGGCGTACCTTTGGCCATTTCTTCGGCGGTGCGCCCGGTCATGGCCTCAAGGTCAAGGCGTCCGTCCTCTTTGTATGCGGTGACTTCCACATAGTCGCCGAAAATGCCCATGGCCAGATCTCCCACCTCGTTGCCGGTAGTCATGCGGGTAAAGACATCATCGGACAGGACTTCTTCCTCCGGTTTGTTCTTTTGGAGCCAGACCGACTTAGGGCACTGGCAGAATCTGCAATATCTCGATTTGGAAAAATAAAACATGGTAGCTCCTTTCAGCGGCACAGGGCCATATCTTTCGATCAACTACATAATATCATATTTTCCGCCGTGGGACAAAACCATCCCATTCATTTCGATATATTATGCCATGGAGGAGATGACCGATGAAAGAAAAGATCAAAACAGCTGATTTTCACAGACTAAAGGATATGTGCCTGAAAGCCGCCCGCAGAAAATATGGCTACAGGCTGCCCGTCGCCATCAGGAGGAGACTGACCGGAGAATTCAGGGAAATATGCCAGTTGGACGCGGCGGCGTTTTATCTGACTGCGGCCGACCTTGCCGGCACCCTGAGAGAAAAGGGGATAATGTTTTATATAGACAGCCCTGCGACATCCACACTGACGGCCTATCTGACCGGCCTGACGGAGATAGACCCGCTGCCGCCTCACTACAGCTGCCCCGTATGCGGCAGGACTTCTTTTATTTCAGAAGAAAAAGACGGAAGGCTCCTGTACCCTTCGATGGGGGAGACAGAGCCGAGGGCGTGCTCCATATGCGGCACGATGGACAGGGGAAGCGGATTTGACATTCCGGACGGACTTGCACATGCCGGAGAAGGCATCCCCAAAAAACTGTACCGTCTCAGGATCTATGTGCAGGAGGACAGGATGGGAGAAGCCACGGAGACTGTCATGGGCGTACTTTCACGAAAATGGGCCGACGGATTCCCTCATATCGTTTCCATATATTCCGACAGTATCATGGCAGCTATCATGCAGATGGAAAAGGAAAAAGAACTCGACCGTGAAACTATCCTCCGTTCCTTTGATGACATCAGCCGCTTACTGGCAGGGCAAATTGATTCGGAGCTTCGCTGGAAATGGCCGGAAATATACGAAGAATTGTATGAGATAGACAGGGCAAGACCGGAATATTTTGCTGATCTTCTTGAAAAATACAACGAATGGCTGCCCTGTGAGGACAGCCGTATGGAAAAGATCATCAACCACCTTACTTTTGCTGCGTTGTACTTGAGCCATCCTTCATCCCCAGGGACCAGACGGTGAACAGCAGGGCCGAGCAGAAAGCCACCATGTACGGAAAGTGGGTGATGGTGCCGCTTCCGAAGATAAAGGATCATGAAAAACTTAGGAATGACCGTGACCGCAGCTTGTCCTGGCCGGAGCGCCGACGACTGGCCTCTCATACCAACTCCGCTTTTCCGTGATTATGCATGAAATGTAGGGCCTGTACTGTTAATATCAAAAAAATAACTAAAATATAGGGCAGCAACACTACAAATTATTATGGCCTACTTTTTTGCAGTATTTGCCTGATCTATGTGTTTTTGAAAAAACGAAGGAAATTAACAATATATGTAAATTCTTCCTTCCCAAACCCTACATTCTCAACGATATTCATCGCCCTTGTAGGGGCGGACTCTACAATGATCGTAGAAACTCAAAAAATGTATGGCCTGCCAAAGCGCCGGATAACCAACTACACCGGAACGGAGAAAAAACAGCCATGCAGGGGGAGCGACTACACCAAAACCGAGAATGAACGGACATTTAGGGGGAGACTTTATCGTTCAAGCGGCCCAATGTTGACAAGTAAACTTGTCAAAACAGTAAAAACTTAGTCAATAATATCCCTCACTCCCTTTCTTCGCTCCCACCAAAAGCCTTTGTCTAAAGGAATCAGGGGGAATGCGTCCCCCTGATCAGCAAAAAAATCCATTTCCGGTGTAGCCGCTCCTCCTGAATCTGACAAAACATAAGTTTCAGGGGGAGCCACCCTTGCCTCGAGCCGGTGTAATGACACCTGTCACCGGCGGCCGCCCGGCCTCACTGTCCCAAATCTTGGACACTGCTTTATGGATAATATAAGCATAAGAAAGAAATAGCCTCCCAGAAAATCGAGAAAGGAGATCAAAATGAGCGGATATATTACTTATGCGGGATATATGGGAAAAGTCGGCGGCAGATACATATTATTCGCCACAGAAGAAGAGTATATGGACTACATGGAAGCTTGAGAAGCAAGGCCGATTGTAGTAAAATCAGATTGACCCTTAATGGAAACGAGGTGAAGAGATGGCCGTTTCAGACACCAAACTCCGGATGCTTTATCTCATGAAAATACTCCTGGAGCGAACCGACGAAGAAAACATAATGTCCTCAGAAGACCTTGTGTCAGCTTTGAGGTCTTATGGCATGGAATGCGAGCGCAAAAGCGTTTACAGCGACATCGGGACCCTGATCGAATACGGACTCGACATCGTGCGTGTGAGAGGCGGTGACAGGCCGGGCTATTACATCGGCTCCAGGGATTTTGAACTGCCGGAGGTCAAGCTGCTGGTGGACGCAGTCCAGGCGTCCAAGTTCATCACGGCCAAAAAATCCCGTGAGCTGATAGGAAAGATCGAAAAGCTGGTCAGCGAAAACCAGGCCAAGCAGCTGCAGCGTGAAGTCTACATCTTCAACAGGACCAAGACCGGCAACGAGACGATATATTACAATGTGGACCATATCCACGAAGCGATCTCTGCCAACCGCCAGATAAAATTCCGATATACCGAGTGGAATCTGGACAAACAGCTGGTTCCAAAACACGGTGGAAGCTGGTATATGGTCAGCCCGTGGGCCCTTTCATGGGAAGACGAAAACTATTATCTCATCGCCTACGATGAGGAGTCGGGCAAGATAAAACATTATCGTGTAGACAAGATGAGGAACACTTCCGTGACGGATAAGTTCCGTCTGGGCAGAGAGCAGTTTGAGGGATTTGATCTTCCCTCTTATTCCAGAAAGACCTTTGGCATGTACGGAGGAAGAGACGAGAAAGTTACGCTGAACTGCAAAAAGGCCATGATAGGAGTGGTGCTGGACAGGTTCGGCACTGACATTACCATCATACCACGGGATGAAGAGCACTTCAGCATAATCGTTACTGTTTCTGTCAGCCCTCAGTTCTTTGGATGGGTGACGGGCCTTGGAGGCGGAGTCCTTATCGGCAGGCCTGAGGCCGTGGTGCGTGAATATGGACATTTCCTGCGGGAGATATTGGAGAAATATCCGGAAAAATAAAGATAAAAGCCAAAAGTAAGATAAAAGATGGATATCCTGTTATCGTTCCCGCCGGAAAATCGGCTTTATATCTTGCATGGCCCCCGGCTTTGTGCTATGATGTTGCCATAATAAATGCAAAAGAGGTGAAAGGATGCGCAATTTTTCTTGCAGAAAGTAATTAAATATGCGGTAACGCTTTCGGGACAGCTGGCCTGAGGTGTTATTGCTGATGCTGTGAGAAAGTTGCCATATATAACCATAATATATTTTAGCCTATATGAGCCGCAGGATACTTTCTTGCGGCTTTTGTCATGGCTGTAAAAAGGCAGGGTGCGAAATGCACTTCAAAGCATGGCGGCTCAGGACAAAGGGAGGGATGTTCAATGTCAATGATAAAAGTGGAAAACCTCACATTCTCGTATCCGTCCGGATATGAAAATATATTTGAGAATGTGAACTTTAAGATAGATACAGATTGGAAGCTGGGGTTCATAGGGCGCAACGGCCGCGGAAAGACAACATTTCTGAAGCTGCTTATGGGCATGTATGCTTATGAGGGAAAAATAAGTTCATCGGTCATTTTCGATTATTTTCCATATCAGGCCGACGATGAGAGTCTGCTTACAAACGAAGTGCTGGCAGGCATCTGCCCGAATGCCCAGGATTGGGAAATAATAAAAGAACTGTCCCTGCTGGGGGTTGCTGCGGATGTACTATGGCAGCCATATGAGACTCTTTCAAAAGGCCAGCAGACAAAAGTGATGCTGGCGGCTCTATTTCTGAATGAGGGGCATTTTCTCCTGATCGATGAGCCGACTGACCATCTGGACGCCGCAGGCCGGCAGGCTGTTGCCTCATATCTGGAAAAGAAAAAAGGCTTTATCCTGGTGTCCCATGATCGTGAATTTCTGGATTCTTGTATAGACCATGTGCTTTCTCTGAACAGATCAGATATAGAAGTACAGAGCGGAAATTTTTCTTCATGGTATGAAAATTTCCAAAGGCGGCAGATGGCAGAGACTACTCAGGACCGGAGGCTGCAAAAGGATATAGAAAGGCTGCGGAAAGCGGCCGGACAGACAGGTGTATGGGCCGGCAGGGTCGAATCGTCGAAATATGGCTGCGGCCCGGCAGACAGAGGATATATCGGCCATAAATCGGCCAAAATGATGAAAAGAGCCAAATCCATACAAAGCAGGCAGCAGAAGGCTGCTGATGAAAAAGCAGGACTGCTGAAAAATGCGGAAAAGACCGAACCGCTGAAACTTTTCCCGATGGAATACCGTACCCGAAGGATGATTTCCGTTACTGACCTTGTAATATTTTATGGTGGCAAGCAAGTATGCGGCCCTCTGTCTTTTGAGGTATGCTGCGGCGACAGGATCGCCCTTGACGGAGGCAATGGCAGCGGAAAGAGCAGCCTGATAAAACTTCTGGCAAATATGGATGTGGGGCACGATAGCGCCGGCGCTCCTGGATATTCGGGCACTATAAACACAGGTTCAGGTCTCGTTATCTCTTATGTGCCTCAGGACGCCTCTTTCCTTGAAGGAACTCTTTCAGACTTTGCCGGCAGAAAGGGGATAGATGAAAGCTTATTCAAAACGGTCTTGAGAAAGATGGACTTTGACCGGGGCCAGTTTGAAAAGGACTTGAGAGAACTTTCGGTGGGACAAAAGAAAAAAGTCCTGCTTGCCGGGAGTATCTGCCAGAGAGCACACCTGTATATATGGGATGAACCGCTCAACTATATTGACATTTATTCGAGGATGCAGATCGAGGATCTGATCGCAGGATATTCACCGTCAATGATCTTTGTGGAACATGACCGGGCATTCAGGCAGACTGTAGCAACAAGGCAGATAAAGCTGTGATGCAAGCAAGAGAAAAAGGCTGGCTTAAACCGGCAGATCCATGTAAAACACCTGTCCGGCGAGTTGCCGGGCGGTCTTGACATTTCTGTCACAGGCACATATTATAAACATATAGATTTCTGAAAAAAGGAGGCGTACCTATGAAAAAGAAACCCAACAAAGTCTGGATATATACGGTCAGAGCCCTTGCTGTTATCGCCCTGCTCATTTTCCTTTTTTCAGGGTGTTCCTCCGTACCCGGCTCTCTTGACACGCCGGAGGGTGTTGAGGCGGCGGCCATAAGCCTGCACACCGCCGAGCTGTCGTGGAAAGAGGTGGAAAGGGCGACGGCCTACGAAGTATCCGTCATAGAAGCCCGGTATGCCGGAGCCACCGGAGCAGCTGAAGCCGCCGGAGCCACCGGAGGTACCGGAGCAGCTGAAGCCGCCGAAGTCGCCGAAAACGCCGGAGGCACCGGAGCTGTCACCGGTACAGTATGCCAGATCATAGATACTGACGAAGCGGCGGCTTCGATACAGGGACTGAAAGCGGGTACCGAGTATCAGGTTACCGTGACCGCCATTTATGAAGTGGATGAGGATGATAAAGAGGATGTCTGTTCAGAGCCTTCGGAACCGGTGACTTTCGTCACCGAAACACCGCAGATCGGGCAGGTCGCATCTGTTGAAGCGAAAGCCGGCGGCACATCATCGGTCATACTTTCGTGGCAGCAATATCAGGAAGAAAACACCAATGCGGACGGTTCTGCACCGGCAGTATCCTATATCGTTTATTACTCAGATAAGGAGTCCGGCAGCTATGAGGTTGTCGCTGAGGGGATCACAGAGACCAGCTACACCCACACGGGACTGGCAGCAAAGACGACTGGATATTACAAAGTGACGGCAGTGGTCACGATGGACGAAAAAGATTTTGAAGGCCCGCAGCCAGAGACACCGGTCAGCGCAACAACGGAGGCTGCAACATACTATGGCGGTCAGACCGGGACCGGGACAGCAGGATCCGGTACTGGGGGAGCGGGAAGCTCTGGCGGCGGGTCAGGACAATCCTCGAATACAGGGCTTTCCAGCGCCCAAAAGCAGGCACAGGCCAGGGCTGTGGCGCAGCAGATAGCAGCAGGCATAGGTACGCAAGGGACTGATCTTGAGCGTGTGGCCAAAGCGGCTCAAGCGGTCAGCGCATATTGCAGCAAGGCGACATATACTACCGAAGGCAGCGATTACAGCCAGGCATATGGAGTATTTATAAAAGGCGAATATTCGTGTGCGGGTGCTACAAGGGCTCTGGGCATGGTATTGGAATGTATGGGTTACAAGTGGGAACATGTGAATCCCAATCAGTGGACTCATCAGTGGTGCAAGGTGACGATGGACGGGCAGGCCGGCTGGGCAGACGGACAGATCGGAATGGCAGGATATGGTGAACATCCTTTTGTATGATATGTTTGCGAACGGAAGAGATATGAGGAAATCTTAGGCGGCTGAGTCGTCCCGGAGAGATCTTAGGCGGCTGATGTGCTCCTAGGGAAATCTTAGGCGGCTGATGTGCTCCCCCTGATTCCATTAAAAAAGAACTTTCAGGGGGACGGGCTCCCCCTGATCTGGCAAATAAAATGAAATCAGGGGGAGGAAAAATATGATAACAGAGGATTTTTGACAACTAAATTTGTCAAAAATCCTGGCGACTGCTCTATAAATGAAAAATCCATCCCCCTATAGAAGCAGTAGCATGGATTTTCGGTGGAGTCGTTCCCCCTGAATGAGCTAAAAGGCTTTGCTTCGGTGGAGTCGTTCCCCCTGTAGTAGTGAAAAAGTAAGATTCAGGGGGAGAAAAAGGAGCAGCTGTAACAAATCCAGCATGCCTGAGCCCACATGCCTGCATGGCTTTGGCATGCTGCAGCCATTGCGGCGCAACAGGCCTGTTACGCCGCAACCTGCAGGGTGGTGATGAAAGGCGCCTGCATCTACGGACGGCCAGCCGCCAGCACCATCATTCACACACCCGTCAGCACCCGCATTCACAACCCAGCACCCGCATTCACAACCCAGCACCCGCATTCACAACCCACCCCTTGAAAACACCGCATTTATAGTATATAATATTTTCCGATACGCAGGTTCAGGGCTGCAAAAATAATCCAATACGCAGGCTTAAGGCTGCAAAAACAATATGATACGCAGCCGCATGGCCGCAAAAATAAAGAGAAGGTATATTCAGATGAAAGAAGTATTATTAAGAGAACTTTTCAGAAACACAAAAGACTATGACGGACAGGAGATACTGGTAAGGGGATGGGTCCGCAACAACAGGAACTCCAACAAGTTTGGGTTCATAGAACTGAATGACGGAACATTCTTTAAATCCGTGCAGGTGGTGTATGAAGAAGAATTTATAGATAACTTCGAGCAAATCGCAAAAGCCTATGTGGCCACGGCCCTTGCCGTGACCGGTATAGTGACTCTCACGCCAAACGCCAAACAGCCGTTTGAGATAAAAGCACGCAAGGTAGAGATAGAGGCGGCATCTACACCTGATTATCCGCTGCAGCCCAAGAGGCATACCATGGAATTCCTCAGGGAGATCGCTCACCTCAGACCGAGGAGCAATACATTTTCAGCAGTTTTCAGAGTCAGATCCCTCGTAGCCTATGCGATCCATAAATTTTTCCAGGACAGGGATTTTGTCTATGTCCACACGCCGATAATCACAGGCAGCGATGCCGAAGGCGCAGGAGAGATGTTCCAGGTGACGACACTGGACCTCGACAACCTGCCGAGGGCAGAGGATGGTAGGATAGACTACAGCAGCGATTTTTTCGGGAAAGAAACTAACCTGACAGTAAGCGGACAGCTGGAAGGAGAAACTTTTGCCATGGCTTTCCGCAACATATATACATTCGGACCTACTTTCAGGGCAGAAAACTCCAACACCGCAAGGCACGCATCCGAGTTCTGGATGATCGAGCCGGAGATCGCTTTTGCCGATCTTGAGGACAACATGGAGCTGGCAGAGGACATGATAAAATACATCATCAACTTCGTCCTCGAAAAAGCCCCTGAAGAAATGGAATTTTTCAGCAAATTTGTGGACAAAGGCCTGCTGGATCGTCTGGATCATATTGTCAGCTCGGATTTTGGCCGTGTCACATATACAGAAGCAGTCGATCTTCTTAAAAAATCCGGCAAGGAGTTCCAGTATCCGGTGGAATGGGGTATCGACCTGCAGACAGAGCACGAAAGATACCTGACAGAGCAGATATTCAAAAGACCGGTGTTTGTGACGGATTATCCTAAGGACATCAAGGCCTTCTACATGAGGCTCAACGACGACGACAAGACTGTTGCCGCCTGCGATCTTCTGGTGCCGGGAGTCGGAGAGATCATCGGAGGAAGCCAGAGAGAAGAGCGCCTTGAAGTGCTGACCGCACGAATGAAAGAGCTGGGACTTGACGAGAAGGATTACTGGTGGTATCTGGATCTGAGAAAATACGGAGGCGTAAAGCATGCCGGGTACGGCCTCGGATTCGAGAGGATCATCATGTATATAACAGGCATGAGCAACATAAGGGATGTGCTGCCGTTCCCGAGAACACCAAAGACAGCAGAGTTTTAACACGGATTTTAAAAAATTCTACAGCGCCGCGGCGAAAGAGCAGCGAAAGAGTGTTGTAGAATTTTTTTAGGAGGAATAGATGAGCAAAAGAACCATAGGCGTCATAGGGGTTATCATTTCCGCCGTATTTTTCGGGCTTGTGCCGACATTTTCAACATATCTGACTTCAGTGGGAGGGACTACTTTAAGCGTGGTATTTCTGCGGTTTTCACTGTCGCTGATCCCGCTGCTCATATATTTAAAGGCGAAAAAGATACCCATGGGCATCACAAAATCCCAGTTCTGGAAATTGGTACTGATAACGGTGGCAGGATATGGAGGGACAGCGCCCCTGCTGTTCTCTTCCTATTCATTTATTCCCACCGGCATGGCGACCACGCTGCATTTCTGCTATCCGGCAATGGTGATAGTGTTCAGTGCGATATTTCTGAAAGAAAAGATAAAGCCTGTAAAGCTCATATGCGTGATAATGTGCATGGCAGGTATATTCCTGTTCTATGATGTCGGCATGGGCGGAAATATCATCGGCATACTCCTGGCTTTCATCTCCGGGAATACATACGCCTTTTACATAATTTACCTGGACAAGAGTGAACTCAAAGAGATGGATTCGCTGAAGATGATATTCTATATGAATGCCATAGGAACTGTGATGTTCTTCATAATATGCCTTGCCACAGGGCAGCTTGCCCTGGCGATGCCTTGGAGCGGATGGCTGGTTGCCGCTGTTTTCTCTGTCGGGGCTTCGTTTATCGCTGTTTTGGGATTCCAGATCGGGGTAAAATATACCGGAGGCCAAAGTGCGTCTATTCTGAGCACTTTTGAGCCCATAACCAGCGTTGTGATCGGCGTAGCCGCTCATGGAGAAAGCTTTTCTGCAAGAGGGATAGCAGGATGCGTGCTCATATTGGCTGCAACGGTGATAATCGCATGCGTCAGAGACGAAGAACCGGACAGGGAGGGTCTGATGCAAGGAGATGAAAAAAACAGTGCGTCATAAAAAAATATACTTTCGTCAAAAATAATTAAGATATTATTTAAACACATTTTATAATTGACTGATATAATCATCTGTAGAAAAGCAAAGTTATAGGTAGCAGAAAGGAGAGAACTATGCTGCTGGTGATTATTCCAGCCTACAAGCCGGATGATACTCTGATAAAACTCATCGGAGACCTGGAGCCTTATGATCTGGAAAAGATCGTTGTCGACGATGGGAGCGGGGAAGAGCACGAACATATCTTCAATGCGGTCGAAGACAGGTGCATAGTCCTCAGACATGAGGAAAACCGCGGAAAAGGAGCGGCAATAAAAACAGCACTGGGGTATATAAAGGACAAGACTGATGGAGTGGAGGCCATCGGTGTAATGGACTCAGACGGACAGCATCTGCCTGAGGACATGATGAAGCTGCTGGCTGCGGCTTCCCTGAACAAAGAAGCCCTTGTCCTGGGTGTGAGAGCTGTGGGAAAAGATATGCCGACCAGATCACGGCTGGGTAATAAGATAACAAGAAATGTATTCCGAATGGTAAGCGGAGTTGCTGTGTCTGACACCCAGACAGGACTCAGAGCCTTTTCTCCGGAGCTGGTGGAGCGGCTCCTGTCCATTGAGGGCGAAAGATATGAATATGAGATGAATGTTCTCATAAAACTGGCAAAAGAAGGGGTGCCGATCAAAGAAATACCGATCAGCACCATTTACCACGACAAAAAGAATTCCGTGTCACATTTCCGTTCTTTCAGGGATTCGGCAAGGATATATAAGGATATAATCAAATTCAGCCTGTCCTCTTTGAGCAGCTTTGTCCTTGATTATATCCTCTTCACGGCGATCATGCTCATAGTGCCGCATACAGCAGGCTGGGTACTTGGAGCCAATGTATCGGCAAGAGTTATAAGCGCCATGTATAACTACAGTATGAACTGCCGTTTCGTTTTCCGGGAAAAGCGCAGGCTAGGGACCGCATTGCAGTATTTTGCACTGGCCGGGTTTATCCTGATAATGAACAATCTCATACTGGAATTTTTCACCCAGATATTGGATATGTCAGTGTATCCGGCGAAGCTGCTCACAGAATGCATGCTGTTTGTGATGAGCTGGCTTATACAGAATTTCATTATATTCAGGAAAGGCAGGACAGTGGTATAAGGCAGATATAAGAGCGGCAGGATAGTTGTAATGTACTTCATGCAGGCATTTTGCCTGCATGTTTTTTGTGCCTGACCCGGCGCCTGCCTTTAAATGGGCTTTTCCCGCTGCTTTAGGCGGACCCATACTGTATGGCGTATCACTTTAAGAGCGTGCGGGTTATAGCGCATACGGGTTATTATGTCGGTTTTCTGAAAAAACGCCTTCCCCCTTGAAAGCATACGGATATTCGCATATAATACCAATATATCATTTACCATTGACAAGTCTGATATGTTTTTTCTCTGAGAGGCGGTGGCAAAATGGAAAATTATCTGTCCGTACGGCAGATGGCTGAGAAGTGGGGAGTATCTGAACGAAGGATCAATCAATACTGTGCAGAAGGGCGGATACCCGGCGCCCATAGATTCGGGAAATCCTGGGCAATTCCTGAAAACGCTCAAAAGCCAACGGATCCGCGGCATGCCGGGCGCTCTGCAGAAACCGGAGGATCCATACCCGGCCCGTTACAGCCAGAGAGTGTACATCTCAAGCAGCCGTCGGACGGACAAGCCAAACAGCCGTCGGGCAGCGCTGATACCGGAAAGAAATCCGGAGGGCTTTTGGATCATACAAACCTCATGCCCCTGATGAACACGGCATTTACACCGGGCAGGTGCAAAGAGGCTGTAGAAGCCATGGAGGAAGGGGCGCAAAAGGATATTGCCATGGCAGAATACCATTATTTCAGCGGACAGCCCGAAAAAGCCGCAAAAGAAGCAGAGCCCTATCTGACCAGTACTGATATGGGTGCGAGGCTTTCTGCATGCCTGCTCTATACATATGCCAATCTTTCCATAGGACAGATATCCAATGCAAGGTTTGCTCTGGGTGAACTGAATGCTTCCATAGCCGCTGCAGGAGAACGGTCGCCTCAGTTTAAGGCGGCTTCGGCTTTTGTAGCGTCAGCAGGGGCTGTCCTCCTTCATCTGCCGCTGCCTGACCAAATGCCGGAGGCAGGAAACTTCCTGCCGCTGCTTCCGCCGGGGCTCAGGGCTTTTGCCATGTATGTTCAGGCCCATTATATGTATCTTAAAGGCGAATATGCCCACAGTGCAGGCACCGTAGAGGCAACCCTTGCCATGGGGGCATCCCTTTATCCTATACCAGCCATATATCTGCACCTGGTGGCAGTGATGGACTACATGAGCCTCAAACAGCCTGACCGGGCCAGAGAACATCTTTTGGAAGCGTGGGATATAGCAAGGCCTGATGACCTTATTGAAGGCTTTGGCGAACACCATGGCCTGCTTGGAGCAATGCTGGAAGCAGTCATCAAGCCCAAATGGCCAAAAGATTTCAAGCGGATAATAGATATAACCTATCGTTTCTCTTCCGGATGGCGTAGAGTACATAACCCTATCACCGGACATGATGTGGCCGACGATCTGACCACGACCGAATTTGCCATGGCTATGCTTGCTGCCAGAGGCTGGACAAATCTTGAGATTGCCGAGCATCTGCATATTTCGGTAAATACGGTCAAGAGCCACATCTCTGAAGCTATGAGGAAACTGGATGTGGAGACACGAAAAGAACTGAAACAGTATATGCTGAGATGAGATGAAACGGCGCTCTGATTGAGCGTTCTGTCTGACCATCTTGAACGCTCTGCCTGACCATGAGCAGTAGACATTCCGGGACTGGATCCCGTATGAGGATACACATCGTATTTTGAAAATGTGCAAATGCCCCGGCATTAAACGGAAAAATTCTCTAAATGGGATCGTTTCAGATGCCGCCTTTTATATGAACGGCAGAGAATCCTGCTGTCCGAAGTTCTTTGACCAGCACCCGCTGCTGCAGGACGGAGAGAGTTTTGCGGTCTTTAGTTTGTCTGCAATATGTGCAGTCCTTTTGATAAAGGGCTGCTTTTTTTGTACAAAAAATGGGACGATATGCGGCAGGCCAGAGCCGCAGCCAAGCCTTTTCGGCTGTACATCCTGATAGGGCAGCCATGAGGCATCACCCATTTTCAGGGCAAAAACGGGTAATGGCAAACCCGTTTTCATTTTGTTAAAATTAAATAAACCATAGCAGTACAGGAGAAAGGAAAAAGAAAATGGAAAAGGAAAGGAGAGAAAATGAAAGTAAAACCGGCAAAAGCGGTTTAGCAGAAGATTTCGTGACATCCGAAGAACTTCTGGAATGGACCAGGGCCATGGTCGCCATCCCGTCATACAGCGGCAGGAAAGACCAGGAGGCCGGAGTGGGGCGGTACATAAAAGAGATCTTTGACAGGGAAGGCATAGAGTGCCAGATAGCGCCGCTGAAAGACGGGCGGTGCAATGTCTACGCCAGGCTGCCCGGAAAAGGCGGCGGCAGATCTCTGCTGCTGAACGGACATATGGATACGGTACCTGCTTACGGCATGGAAAAAGCATACGAGCCATGGACAGATGAAAACGGCTTTCTGCACGGCAGAGGAACTTCTGACATGAAAGGACCGCTGGCAGCCATGATGGGCGCAGTGATCGCTCTGAAGCGGAGCGGCGTCATCTTGGGAGGAGATCTGATCTTTTGCGGTGTAGCCGACGAAGAAGGCGCCAGTCTGGGAACCGTACATATGTTAAAAGACGGCATCAGGGCAGACGCCGCCATAGTAGGAGAAGCTCTGGGGCCGGGAGCCATAGGGATAGCCCAGAAAGGACTGGAGTGGTTCCGCTTTGATTTTGAGGGCAGGACGGTCCACGGCGGACAGTATCAGAACGGGGTAAATGCCATCTACAAAGCTGTGGATTTTATAAACGCTGTCCGTTCACGGCTGGAGCCTGAGCTGGTAAAACGGGAACTGCCCCTTGTGGGGAAAAGCACGGTAAACATTGGTGTGATACAGGGCGGCACACAGCTTTCTACCGTGGCAGGAAAATGCAGCGTGGAGCTTGACCGGAGATTTCTGCCGGGAGCCGAGACCTATGAACAATGCTGTGGCGAGCTGGAGGACATAATAGACAGGCTTGCGGAAACAGACCCGGATTTTCACTGTACCATGCACATACTGGAAGAAAGCGTGATGGAGCCGGGATATGTCCATGCCGGATTTTTCATGGGAGATGATGAAGAAGTAGTAAAGCAGCTAAAAGAAAGTTACAGGGAAGTTACAGAAAAAGACGCTGTCCTGGTGGGGTGCCCGTGCTGGACAGACGCCGGGCTGATATATCACTACGGGCACATGCCGGTTGTGATCTACGGTCCCGGACATATGGAAGTGTGCCATTCAGACAAAGAGTACATCGACCCGCGGCAGATAACCGAATGTTACAGGGTATATACCAGGATGGCAGCAGCCTTTTGCCGGCAGACAGAAAAAAGGATGGCGGGAAAATGAGAAAGAAAACAGACGCTTATTTAGAACAGAAACAGGAAGAACTTCTGAAAGATATAAGGGAGCTGGTCAGGATACCCAGCCTCCACGGAGATGTGCAAAACTGCACCGCAGCGCTGGAATATGTGAGGCGGAGAGCGCAGGATTTTGGCCTTAAAACCTCGATGACCGCAGAAAAAGATGTGTGTGTCATAGAGCTGGGTGATGGTCCGGAAACTGTCGGTGTCCTTACCCATGTAGATGTGGTGGGTATCGGAGACCCGCAGAAATGGACATATCCGCCGCTTGACATGACCATAGACAAGGGAGCCATATGGGGCAGGGGGACTGCCGATGACAAAGGCCCTGTGATGATAAGCCTTTATGTCTTGCGTGCGATCAAAGAACTGGGGATACCGCTGAAAAAGAAGATATGCCTCATTGTCGGTTCCTGTGAAGAAGGTATATGGACAGATATGGAGCATTTTAAGGAGCAGTTCCCGGCGCCGGATCACGGATTTACTCCGGATGGGGCTTTTCCCATTTACAATGTGGAAAAGGGATATGCGGATATATGTCTTACTTTCAGTGAACCGGAAGGCTGCCGGATCACCAGGCTGCTGGCCGGTGACAGCAGGAATACGATACCGTCCAGAGCCGTGATACAGCTCAAAGGCGGTGAGAAGATCGCTTATGACGGTATATCTGCCCACAGTTCGGCGCCGGAGTCGGCAGACAATGCCATAATCAAAATGTGCAAGGATCGGGAAAAGCTGTATCCTTTCAATTTTATGAAGTTTATAGACCGATTTTTGTCGGACTGCCATGTTCCCCAGTTGAAACTGGATGACGGGACTGAATTTTACAACGGAGAATATGCAGGAAAGACCACGGCGGCACCCACGGTCATTTCCGCAGAAAACGGTGTTGTGACTGTCAATGTCAATATCCGCCACAGGTTTGGAAATACAGGTGAAAGCATCCTCGCCCGATTCAGGGAACATGAAAGAGAGTATAACTTCAAAGCCCGGCTCATCGAATGCCAGGATCCGATCATGGTAAGTGAAAAACTTCCGTCATTGAGACTGATGCAGCAGGTCTATGAGTCCTATGGGCACAAAAGTGAATTCTGCCTTGCGCCGGGATGCACTTATGCCAAGGCTCTGGAAAATTTCGTCTGCTGGGGCCCTTTCTTTCCGGATGATGTTGACCGCGTACACATGGAAGACGAATGTCTTTCAATAAAAACAATAATGGAAGCGGCAAAGATATATGCCGCATATCTGGTACTCGACGGGTCCGAAAGCGGACCGGAGAGGCCGGAGCAGGCTGAAAGCTGAAAGGCGGTGAAAAAATGGAAACTGTAAAAGAAAAAAGGAAAAAGTTTGAATTTCCCCATACTTATGTGATCATAGGCATAATACTCGTGTTTGTAACAGTCCTGACCTACATAATACCTGCCGGACAATATCAGCGGGTAGAGGACGCAGATGGCCAGATGGTCGTACTGAGCGATTCCTTTGAATTTATAGAGCAGACTCCTGTGGGCCCAGGCGGAATGGTGATGGCCATAGTAGAAGGCATGGTCCAGAGCGCAGATATAATTTTTTTCATATTCTTTGCTTACGGGCTGGTGTACATGCTCATTGAAACAGGGGCATTCTTTGGAGGTATGGGAGCGCTGATTAAAAAAATGCGCGGCAAGGAATGGCTCATATTTCCTGTGTTTATGGCTCTGCTGGGAGTATGCGGATCCACATTTGGGCTGTATGAAGAGACTTATGGCCTGCTCCCCATGTTCATTGGAATAGGCATAGCCATGGGATATGACGGACTGGTAGGCGGAGCAGCCGTTGTTTTGGGCGTTGCTACCGGATTTGCCGCAGCAACCCTGAACCCCTTTACCATAGGTATAGCCCAGGGGATAGCCCAGGTGCCGCCGGGTTCGGGCCTGGTTTTCCGTATAGTGTGCCTGATACTGTTTGAGGGTCTTGCCATAGGGTATCTTATCTTTTATGCCCGCAGGGTAAAGGCAGACCCGGCCAGGTCGATCGTAAAAGATGTGACATTCAGCATGGATGAAGGGATGAGCCGCGAGCAGATGGAGGCGCTGCCGTTTACAGCAAGGCAGAAGGGGATAATCGGACTTTTCGTCCTTACCATTGGGATACTTGTATACGGTACGACTCAGCTTGGCTGGTATCTGCCGCAGCTTTCGGCGCTTTTCCTTGTCATGTCCTTTGTGGTCGGGCTGGTGGGCGGATACAATCTCAGCCAGGTATGTGTATTTCTGGTGAAAGCATCTTCTGAAGTCATATTTGGCGCTCTTGCCGTGGGAGTAGCCCGGTCAATGAGCATAGTCATGGAACAGGGAAATATAACCGATACAGTCATATATTATCTGACGAATATGCTCCAGGGTCTGCCGAGAGAGGTGGCTGCCGTCGGAATGGTGCTGGTCCAGAATATAATCAATTTCTTCATACCTTCCGGCTCAGCCAATGCAGCAGTTACAATGCCTATAATGGCTCCTCTGGCCGATTCGGTAGGACTGAGCAGGCAGATAGCGGTGCTCGCATACCAGTTTGGAGACGGATTCTCCAACATTTTCTGGCCTACATCAGTGGCCACTGAATGCGGGCTCATGGGTATACCTATCCAGAAATGGTACAAGTTCGTGACTCCGCTGTTCGGCATGATACTGGCACTGCAGATAATAATGATAGTGATAGCTACGATGATAAACTATTCCTGATGTGAGGAGACGGAAATAATGATGAAAAAAATATGTGCCTGCTTATTGAGCATCTTGATGGCAGCAGGACTTTTTGCCGGATGTACAGACCAGAATGAAAGCGCAGCGGATGAAGGGCAGCTTACCCTTTCCGATTTTGACAAAGTCGTCAGGATACCGCTCATACGGCAGGGGACCACATACTCATGCGGAGTGGCCGCCATGCATAGCCTGCTCAGGTGGGCCTCCTATGACCTTGATATAAACGATGAATATCTGATGGAGGACTGCGGCACCACTCCGGAAAACGGTACAAGCTACCAGAGCATCATGGATTACATGAACGGCACAGGGCTTCTGGATGTAACATGGCAGGAAGAAATGACCTCAGATGACATAAAAGCTGTCATTGACGAAGGCGGAGTTGTCATACTGCCTATCCAGGCATGGGATTACCACGAAACGGAGTCCGGAGAAATAGAATATTTCGATGGTGAAGATTATATAGATCACTGGTCGGCAGGACACTGGGCCATCGCCTGCGGCCACAGCGACAGCCGTGTACTGTTCATGGATCCGTCCACGGCGGGGACATATACTCAAATGACATGGACTGACCTGGAATACCGCTGGCATGACAGCGCCGACTATGTGGACGATCAGACTCCTTTCACCGGGGTTGACCACTGCGGCATGATAGTATATAAGACCGGAGGGGAAGAATACGATCCGGAAGCGGTCATGCCGCTCATGTAAATACGGAACTCTTCCGAACACCGAATAGTGGGTCATCGCCCGCAGAACAGAAAAACACCGGAAAGTCCGCATAAAACCGCAGAAAAAACCTGGAAAAGCCATATTCCTCCCCCATTTTAGGGGTCAAAACGGGTAATAGAAATGACTTTTACGCTTCTATATAATAAAGACAAGACATACGCCGCCCGGCAAAGGGCGTCACCCTTGCACCCCTACAGGAGAAAGGCGGATGAGAAATGGATAAAAAAGCCAATCTGTATGAGATCGGCGGTATGCCCCTAGAGATACCCGTGGTCTGGGACGAATATTCCCACAGGTATCTGGAAGATTACCGCAGTTTTATCGCCAATCCGGTGTTCACTCCGGAAGGCAGGCCCATAATGCTTACCATTGAAGACGCATGCCGGTATTCACAGCCGGCGAAGGGTGAGACTGAATGTGTCGACTGCGGCTCCTGCCGCTACTACAGCCAGACAGCAGGTACGCTGCTGGGAGTGTGCGGACATGAGAAGATGAGAGCCGGCGAAAAACCTCAACCAGAAAGAGAAAAGAAGGAGGAAACGAAGCCATGAAAAAACGATTTGCGGTCATAGTGCTGAGCCTGTGCATGGTGCTGGCGCTGATACCGACGGCTGCCTTTGCGGCGGACGGGGATACCATCCATGTGGGCGGAGTTAAGTTTATGGGCATGGCAGATGCCCCGGCCTATGCCCTGACAGACGACAGAGGCTCGGTTACGACAGAGGGCGCTGGTGAAAGCAGCTACAATATCAGGTGGGACGGCAGCACCCTGACCTTAAATAATGCGACGATAACCCAAGGGTATTCGAAGGGATATTATATCGGCGCGGTGACTGCCATTTCCTGTGAGGCTGACATAGAAATAGAACTGGTCGGCAGCAACACGGTCCGAGGCCCAGCCCTTACAGATGAAGGAGCCGCAGAAACCTCCGGAATCTATTCCGAGGGCAGCATCACCATCTCCGGCACCGGCACTCTGTATGTAAGGGGCGGCGATATCACTAAAACGACAGGCGATGAATTTGTTCAAAGTTATGGCCTTTATTCCGGAGAAGAAGGAAATATAACCATCAGCAGCGGCACCGTCAATGCTTTCGGCGGAGATATTGACACCGTAAACGGTTCTGCTTACAGCAGGGGTATCAGCGCTGACGGCGCTACCGTCATCACCGGCGGCAAAGTGACAGCTGCCGGCGGCGAGATAACAAATAACAGCGGAAATGCTGCAAGCATCGGCATAGAATCCTACGGCGGGATCAGCATTGCCGGCGGCAGCGTAGAAGCCACCGGCGGCAGTGCTGAGATCATTTCCCAGGATGAAAACGCAACGCTCTATGCGGAAAGCGATGGTATAGATGCCGATAATATGAACGATTCAGGCGGTATGAGCATCACCGGCGGCAGCACCGTAACAGCCACCGGCGGCGCTGCCGCCGTTGACGGAGGAGGCGGGATAGCCTACAGTTTCGGAATATCCACTGATGAGAGGATTACCGTTGCAGGCAGCACGGTAACAGCGGCCGGCGGTGAGACGACAGCAGGAGATTGGGGAGCTTACAGCACCGGTATCGAGGCTTACAATGATTTGGTCATCACCGACAGCAAGGTTGAAGCTGCAGGCAGCGCCGCCGCAAGCAGCAGCGGAAGCGCAGGGAGTCAAGGCATTTACAGCTACTGGGATGTTATGATAACCGACAGCATAGTCACAGCGGCCGGCAGCGAGGCGAACGCAGGAGCCTGGGATGCTTACAGCCACGGGATATATGCAGATGAAAATATTAACATAAGCAGCGGCAGCGTGAATGTTTTCGGCGGGAGCGCAGAGTGCTCCTCTGACCCTGAAACGGCAGCGAGCTTAGGAATGAAGGCAGGAACTGTCAATATCAGCGGCGGCGATGTCACAGCGGAAGCAGGACAGACTGGGGCCTGGACTGCAGACGGCATATGGGCATTGCTCGACATCAACATAATCGGCGGCAGAGTGACCGCAACGGGAGCTTCTTCCTCTGCTGACGGAGTAATGCCGCAGTATTCCGGCGGATTGTTCAGCTACGCAGGCGACATTACCGTATCAGGTGAAGACACTGTCGTAAACGCAGGCGGCGGCGTGGCAGGAGAGGGGATAACAGCCATCGCGGCCACCGGCGGAGATATCGTCATAGAAAGCGGTGCAGTCCGTGCCGACGGCGCAAGCGGCGCCCCGTCGGGCTTTGAGGGACTTGCCAACGGCCTCAGCGCACTGAAAGACACTTATGAAGACGACGGCACAGGCGGAAATATAATCATTTCCGGCGGGTATCTATCCGTGGCAGGAGCTACAGACAGTATTTATTACGAGGGTGACCTCGTCGTACGGCCTGCGGCTTGCGGGATCACCGTAAGGACCATGGACAACTGGATCACAGGCGGAGATGCCAGCGGCCCTGACTGGGACAAGATGGATCAGGACGCCGCCGAGATAGACGGTTCACCTTTTACAGAAGAAACTGTCATAGAGAGAGGACTCACCGAAGGCAAGCTCTACCTGGGTGCCACCGACGGTTCAACATATCCGGAGGATCCGGCTGACCCTGATAATCCGGCAGATCCGACCGATCCTGACGATCCGGCTGACAGCACCGGCGGCCAGAACGGCGACGGTACACAGACCGGAGACGCCGGACAGACCGGGGAAAGCACCAAGACAGGCGATGACAGCAATATCCTGATGTGGACAGCGCTGCTTGTTGCAGCCGGAGCGGGAATTTTCACATTGGCGGTATATATGAGCAAGAGGAAACAGAGAGAGAACAGGAGGGGCATATGAAAAAACGATTTGCGGCCATATTTCTGAGCCTGTGCATGGTGCTGGCGCTGATACCGACGGCTGCCTTTGCGGCAGAGCCCGGCGGACAGGTCACGGTCACCATACCGATAGAAATAACGGTAGACCAGAACGGGGATGGAGTTCCGGGCGAACACACCATTGAGCTGGAATTCAGCTCATGGCTTGAGGATCATGCAGATGATGTGACTATCGAAGGAGATCCTTTCACAATAAGCGGAGCGGGCCCGCATACAAGGGAAGTAAAGATCACGGGACCGGCTGATACCATTGAGGAGATCTTCCAGCGCCTGATGGAGGTCAAGCTGGCCGACACTTATGAAGCAGGCTGGAAAAATCCTGATACGCAGTACACGCTTGCTTATGTGGATGGACAGCTTGCAATATATTCGCCCGATATAGAAGAACCTGTAAAAACATGCAGCTTTGGCCTCACCTATGAAGAAGGCGCTTACAATCTGTATGTAGGCGACAAGAGGGTGACCACGGACAATGCCGGAGATGTGCTCGGAGACGGAACTGTCTCCTATGATGAGCGGGCCAATACTCTCACATTGAGCGGCGCATCCGTCAGCGCACAAGATATGCCTTACGGCATATATGCGGAAAACGACCTGACCATAGTCCTTGAGGGCGAAAACTCAGTAAGTGTCAGCGGAGAGTTTTTCGAAGATGATCTGGCGCAGCTATCAGGAACAGACATTTCCGCTGCCATATACAGCGGCGGCAACCTGACCATCAGAGAAGGCGCAGGTTCAGGAACTCTGAACGCCTCGGCCTCCGCCCTTATGGAAGAAAACGCCAAGCGCGGGCTGACTTCATCCGGGATATATGCGTCCGGCAATCTCACATTGGAAGATGTGTCAGTTGAAGCCAGCGGCGGCGATGTAAATGTAGAATATGATGTGTCAGTGAGCACCGGTATCGAGTGCGCCGATGTGCTCACCGTGTCGGGAGGAGATCTCACAGCAAGATCAGGTGATGTTTCATCCGGCGCCAAAATCCGTGACAGCGAAGCCATCTCCGGCTATGACGGAGTCCTGATAGAAAACGGCGCAGTGGTGGACGCTCAGGCCGGTGAAGGGATGAGGAGCAGAGCAGTCTGGACAGCAGAAAGCATCCGGATCGACAGTTCCCAGGTGAAGGCCCAAAGCAATGCGGTCTCAGATGACACGGATGAAAGCTATGGGATCCAGGCTACAATGAACAACACCACCGAGAACAATATAACCATCACAGGCTCAACGGTAACGGCCAGCGCCGGGGTGGGCAGTGTCAGAGCAGACGGTATCTACGCTAAGGATAACATAACCATAACAGACAGCCAGGTAACTGCCGACGGAGTCTCTGATTATGAGAAAGCCCCTGCATACGGAGGCGGCATCTTCAGCGACGCAGGCAATATCACCATTTCCGGTGAAGATACGGTCATCAAAGCCTACAGCGGCTACGGTCAAAACGGCATTGCCGGTATCAGCGCCGAGGGAGGAAATATCACCATCACGGATAAGGCCGATGTGACGGCACTGGCTGCTGTTTTCAATGAGTATGATGAAGCAGATTATGGTCCGGCCTTTACCACCAGTGACGGCGGCAGCGTCGGCGACGGTATCCGCGCCGCCGGAGACATAACCATTGACGATGCGACGGTACTCGCTCTGGGCTGTGAGGCCAACTACAGCAGCGGTATTTTCAGCGAGACCGGCGACATCACAATAGAGAGCGGCAGCGTCAATGCCTATGGCGGCAGGGCGGGCAACCATACGGACCCTGAATCGGCTGGAAGCGCCGGCATAAGCGCTGAAGCCGGAAACATCACCATCAACGGAGGTGAAGTAGTCGCCGAAGTCGGTCTGAGCGAGCACGGCATAGCCGACGGCATCAGAGCTCATGCTGATATCAGCATAGGCGGCGGAAAGGTGACGGCCGTAGGGGCGTTATCGTCCGTTGACGGAGTGGAACCTGAGTATTCGGGCGGTATTTTCAGCGAGACCGGCGATATTACCATCACAGGCAAGGATACGGTAGTTGAAGCGGGCGGCGGATATGCTGAAAAGGGCAGCACCGCCATCGGAGCAGAAGCCGGAAATCTCATTATAAAAGACGGTAAAGTACGGGCTGACGGCGCTTATCCTGTAACCTCGGATACCGGATTTGCCAACGGCTTCAGTTCCGTAAAGGCCGATGACGGCACAGGCGGAAATATCATCATTTCAGGCGGCGATTTTGAGGCGATCGGATATACAGACAGCATTTTCCACGAAGGCGACTTCATAGTTTGCCCTGAAAACGCCGAAATCACCGTTAAAACCCTGGACGAACTGATCTTCGCCACAAGGGAGCCTGATTGGGAACAGATGGCCGCTGACGCATCTGAGGTAGACGGCTCACCGTTCACAGAGGAGACTGCCCTGGAGAGGGAACTCACCGAGAGCAAACAGTACCTTAGCGGATCAACCGTTTCTGCAGATCCGACGGACCCCGATGGACCGACGGACCCGACAGACCCTGATGATCCGGCAGGATCTGAAGATCCTGGCGATGCATCCGGACAGGACAGCAGTAATGCAAAGACAAGCGATGATATGAACCTCATATTCTGGACTATTCTGATGCTTGCCGGAGGATGCGCCGCTACAGGTATAGTTGCCTGCAACAGACGCAAAAGATGATGAAAGCGTGTTTTGAATAAATAGTTAAGCCGCCGGCCCCATACGGAGCCGGCGGCTTTAAACTGGTGCGGCCTGACCAGGCAGCATTGTAAAAAAAGGAATTTCCGGGCAAAAGCCAGAAAGATCGTCTTTTGGTGGTTGGACCAGGCCCGCCAGCAGGGTTCAACCTGCTCCATCGACCAGTATCCGCCTGGCGAAAGCGGCAGTCTGGGCTTTTATACCGGGAAGCTCCAGAGCTTCACCGGGATCGTTGGCGGTGGTCATGAGTGCAAAATTCCCCGGCAGGATCAGATTTTTGTTCATATTTATGGCGCCTATGATCTGCTGCGCCACGATGTCTCCTCCGCTGTAACCTGAAACGATGACAGCATAGACTCGCTTCCGGCTGAAATCGCGGGCTCTGAAAACTGCGGTAAGCCTGTTGATGAAGGCCATCATGTTGGCGCTGACCGAATCATTGTAGTTGGGACAGATGAGAACAAGGACATCGCTTCGCACTATGGCAGGATATACTTTTTCAACCATCACACCGCCATAGAAACAGTCTCCTTTTTCTCCGAAATGAAGGCATTCTTCGTATTTGCACCCGCGGCAGTCCCAAAGCTGGCCGTTCCTTATTGAGATAACTTCTATATCCGCTTTGCCGGCGAGATGTGCCGAAGTCATCTCCCAAAGGGCAAGGCTGTTGGAAGTCCTGCGGTTGCTGGCATGTACCGCAAGGATCGACGGATGATCCTGTACAGGAAGCCGAAAGTTGAGTACCTTTTGCAAGAGAAGAGTACATGACCTGACATAGGCCTCATAACAATCTGTTTGCCAGATCCCTGCCATGACGCGGAAATTTCGCAGATCTGATGTTGCTTCAGAGAGAGGTTTTCCCGGGAAATTACATCCGGCGAGATTGGCAGTAAAAGCGAGGCGCCTTCCAAGATCCTTTGTAAAAAGGTCACATTGTCCGTCAACGATGATGCCCCCTGCTGCACCTGAAAGGATAAGGTTTTCAGTATCTGGCAAAACTCCGTATCCGGAGCTGCTGATATCTGCCGTTCCGCTGCTGAAGGCACCGTCACGGCGGCCGTTGACGGCGGCTGCTGTGACGGAAGGCAAGTCTCCACAAGGAGCGGCAGGATATATGCTTTTGAGCCGAAGATAGCGGAGCAATTTGCAGGCTTCCGGATTGATGCCGCTTATGTCGGTCTCAACCGCAAATATCAGACGGCTGTTTTGCAGTTTTCCCTTGTCGGCAAGATCAGAAAACTGCTCGGTACTGGTGATGTATTCCGTTACAACCGGGATATCCAGTGATGAGACGGCCCTGTCTAGGACATGCTCCAGGCGTCCGGCAGACGGTGACGCCGCAAATTTTATGATATAAAGTTTCATACGATTCACCTGCCTTATGCTGGCTTGACAAACAAGATCTGCCAAAGTTCATATGAGCTTGAGCAGATTGTCATAGGCCCTTTCGATCCGGCAATATAGAGACGGAGAAAGGGGCAGATCTTCAATTTGGGCAGCACCTTCAAAGATACGGTTTTTTATGCCCAGAAAAGCGCCCTTTCTGTCATTGCCCATATACACAGAGCTGTAATTCCAGCGCCCCTGCAAAGTGAGGAGCAGAGAAACAGCTCCGGAGGACAGGGCCGGAGCGATATACGGTTTAAAGCCAAGTTCACGCACAGCCATATTGGCGTTGACGGTCAGCTTGGTAAGTTCATCGGAGAGAGCTTCATCATAGTCGGTAATGCTGTTGGCGATCACAAGATCTGCGCCGTGGGGGCCAAAGGCCCGTCCCGATTGCAGATAAGAAGAAAAACGCTCGTCCTTGCGTGCAAAATATTCTGCCCTCTTGTTCATTACCCCCAGGCCGTAGCCGCGGACCTGAGACGGATGAAGCCCTGATGACAAAAGGACTTCTTTACACAGCGGATCGACAGGATCGGAAACGACAGCGAAAATACCTTTGAACCCTTTCTGCCCGGCGAGATTTCCGTAATATGAGGCGATCTTGCGATTGGCTTCAAACTGTGCCATGCGGACATCTCCTCCTGCGCCCACAGGGGGTACTGCCTTGCTGGCACAAAAGATGACAATGTCACAATCCAGCAGTTCTGCTTCTGTAACAGCTTTCACATCCGGCAGAGGGTGGGAGCCGAAAGGCCAGCCGATCTGGTTCATTTCCATTTCGTAACGCCGGATGATATTTTCGTTCATATCGTAGATCCCTATGGAAGACAGCACATCTGCGCCCAGCAGCCTGAGGCCGAGGAGCAGGGAGGAGCCCACATCGCCCAGGGCGATGATATGTGCGGTCAGACGGCCAGAGGTGCCAGGACCGGGAAAACCGTCTGCCAGAGGGCAGCCGGCAGGCAGCAGCAGCTCTGGAGAGTCAGGACACAGTTCCCGTACAGACCGGGGCCTCAGGGACTGAGAGCTCTGTGAAAAGTGCCGCATTTCTGAAGATTGACGCTGTGAATTTGAACTGTGATTATTCATCTGAACATTTTCCTCATTCTTATAAGTTTTTCTATATCCATTTCCACAAAAGCCGAAGGTGCCATGCTTTCGTCAAGTTTCACATGGGCAAACATATCCGGATTTTTAGGGTCGGTGATGACCTCGCCAAGCCGTTTCAAGGTAAGCTTCCGTTCAAAGACTTTCTGATATTCCTCCTCAAGAGTTTTGAGTATGGATTCGGCGTTTTCAAGGCATGTCATGGAAAAATCATAAAAACTCTCGCCCGGTATGTCGCCGAGGAATGTCGGCACGGCAAAAGGCAATATCAGGTTCAGAGAGGAAATAAAATCATGGTCTGCGACCGGGATCCCTTCCTCCTTGATACTGTCACCTCCTATATAAGGATACATATCGCTCTCATCCAGCCAGCATTTCAGATTAGGCAGGAAATAAGCGCTGTCTACGGTCCTTTCCTTGATGGTCATCAGATCGCGGCCCCGGCCTGTCTGGACGCCGACAACCGTATCTATGACTTCGACTCCGATATCCTTGAGGACCGGGTCTATACCCTTCATCCTGTAGCCTTTGTGGAGCAGATCATCTACCAGTATCACAGGCCGGTCAAAAGATTTGATGGTCCTGATCTGATCTTCGATGGTTGAATAAAAACCCGATTCTTCTATGGAAAATCCCGTCACATCCCGGTTAAAGTATTTTTCCGTATGGAGAGATTTTGTTACGGTATTTGGTACTGCCGAACCTTCCAGCAATTTGCCGAAAGGCACCGCCATATATTTGCCGTAAGATTTTTTTTCGTAAGGAACCGGTGAAACTGAATTGATCTTTGCGAGCAGATGGATGATCTTGTGGTACATGATACCTGCATTATAAGAAATTATCAGTTCTCCCGGATATATGCGCCGCAGCATGGCAAGCAGCCGGTCATGGGCATCTTCAACGGAAGCCAGCACTGCGCGGTTCTTATTGAGAGGGTGCTTGATGATGGTCTCCACATTCTTAAAGATTATTACCGGCGACCGGGCGTTTACGGCATAGATCGGATCGGCGGTCTTTGGAGCTATATTGACAAATCCCTGCTTCTCTACCACATGTATGGCGCTCTCATTGAGCCCGGCCTTGTGACATGGGTGGTATACCACATAGGTAAAGTCATGGGCAAGCAGCTGGGAAAGGAGTTCCACCAGGATGATCTGGCCCAGGTTGGTGATGGAGCTGTTTTCAGTGAAGAAAAGCCCTCCGATAACGGCGATGGCTCCGGCGGCCATGCTCCTGATGTAGGCGGCAATGTCCTGGTCTCTGAAGGCAGATAAGAGATCTATGCTGTCCAGCCTGTTGACGGCTGCTACGGCTACCACCTTGTCATTGCTCCTGCCGTCTTTTATGAAGATCATGCGGACATTATCCTGGCTGAGGTATGAACAGAGTTCGTCCATATCGTAGCCTTGCTGGCTGAGGAGAGGGCGCAGATCCTCAAGGACAGCAGGATCACCGCTGCAGAATTCCGAGAGATGGATGTCTCTTGCCTGGAGCACATGCTTATATGCCGGCTCCCTCATGTAAAGGCCGTTTTCAAAGATGTAATTCTGCGCCACGGGATCGATCAGGTTGGATATATCCCTGTTGGAGTCTATGTTTTCCCTGATACGGGTGGAGCTTATGTCCTCAAAGTATTCTTCCAGATGAAGGTTGATGACATTGCCTGTGATCGGATATGGCTTTTCCCCGGCCAGACCGTCCCTGCGCTCATCGGAACTGCGCTTGAATATTATATGATTCATCGAATGGATCGAGTCCGCTGCAGGCGGCTGCCGGTAACATGAGGCGTTTTTAATGACATCACTGCCTGCCACGAAGTACAGCTCCCTGCCGGAAAAGATCTTCTTCAGGCGGGCCAGGTCGGCAGGATTGGCAATGTTTACAGGTATATCGTCCGGAAAGATATATATGTTTTCCTCATCAGATACGGACATGCTGAGTATCTTGCGGCGCTGGAGCCGTGGCTGTGTCTTTTTTGACCAGCTGAATTCATCCAGGGCAAGATAAACTTCATAGCCCAGGTCTCTTATTTCTGTGGCTATGGCCTTATGGCTGAGGCTGAAGGGGTCGAATGTACCTGGGAAAAAAGCGATCTTCTGTATTTCTTCAATGTTGAACCTGCCGATCTCAAGTTCATATTCACAGATAAATCTGTATATGTGCTTGAGGACTGCGGCATTGTTGAAAAAGTCAAGTTCGCCTTCACGGCGGTTTTCGTACAGCGTCAGTATGCGTTTGCCGCAATGGCAGAAAATGTCGTACTTTTCGTCAAGCGAAAGATGTTCTGAACCGAAGATGTTCATTCCTATGGTCCAGAGCGCTTCCTGGCTTATTATGTCGTTGTAGTTGGCAAACCCGCGGATTATCAGGCTTACCAGCTTGTATTTGCGTGCCATGCGGGCCTCTGATGTTTCGCTGTGTCCGAAGAGGCCTTCGTAAATGTTGTAATTTTCAATGACTATACCGAATGTATGGAGCACGGCTGCCGCAACCTGACCGTTGGTAGCGCCGAGGAATTTTTCCAGGTCGGCGATGAGTTCGTCAAGTTCCCTGGGAGGCAGATGGAGCATGATGACACCCAGATAATCCGGTATATATTTTGAAAACTGATAGTCGCCGATCTCCAGACCTTTGCCCAGCTCTACGGCGATCTCATTCCGCTGAGAAAGAGGCATCTTGTCTATGATGGATACCAGTGCCTCTCCTGCACGGCGGCGGACTACGACGGTCTCGCTTACCTTCACAAGGTTGCCGAGATGGGTGGCCACATGGAGGACCTGCTCTTCCTTTCCTGCGCCTTCGAGGGTCTTGAGCATGAGGCGGATGTTGGCAACTTTAACGGGCCATGGAGTGCCAGCTTTCAGGTTATCGAGATACATTTCTGAAAGTTCGTCCCTGGTAAGATCTGAAGCGGGATCATAACCGAGACATTCCTTGAGCTCCGGGATATAGGCTTCTTTTGCCCTTTCATCGCCGAAATGGCTGCGCACCGAAGCCGCAGCTACCTTGAGGCCCGAATTGCTGCCGGCCATGATCCTGTCTGCAAAGGTCAGTAAATCTGCTTTCTGTGCGTCCGAGCAATAGGAAGGATCTACCATTATGGCTGCCTGGAGCAGGGCTTCTTTGTTGCGTTCGGTAATATCATCCCTGCGGTACCACTGGATCAGATCTTCCAGATATGCATGACGCTGATCAGGCGGACAGTTGGTGAGCAACGCCAGGACTATGCTCTTGAGACTGTTTTCTATCCATTTCTTGTGCTGATCCGTGAGCCTGTGGTCAGGCAGGAGGATCTGGGCCAGCAGGTCTTTCCACAAAGACTCGTTGGTCACATCTTTGTGAGGAAGATCTACTCCTGCAGGCAGCTCCTTTCTGTATTCTTCGTTGAAATGGGCTATTATCTGGCCGATTATGGCGCCTGCCTGATTGCGTATGTCGCTTTCCCTGTGGACCAGCAGTTCGCTGAGAAAACGCATGGTCATCAGTTTTTGCTTTTCGGTCATGTAAGTGGAATATTCACCGAAGATCGATATATAGGTCCTGAGGTTTTTCCACTGCTTTTCGCTCCTGGCAGTTTCCAAAAGGCCGGCAAAGGCTTCCTGGTCGTAGAACTTGTTCATCAGGTTTATATTGTGTTCTATGGAAAGATATTTCAATTCCTTGACCACCTGGCTGCTGCCAAGCAGGGAATAATCTTTTTTGCCGGACGGTTGTGGGATGTCCGGGATTTTTGCCGGAGGCTGCGGCAGATCCACATTTACCCCAAGGTCTATGACATAGTCCTCGAAATCCTTGAGCTTGTTGTACACACGGCGATAACGGTGCTCCTTGGCCGCATCCACATTGTCAAGTTTATTGAGGATGACCTGAAAAGATTCTTCCAGAGTATAAAAATATACCAGTTCCCTGCCGCCGGCATCCCGTCCGCTCTTTACCCGAAAATCAGCATATATCAGCAGCAGAGATTCTACAGAAAGATTTTCCAGCTCCAGATCCCATGTGGAATGATTGGCGGCTATATGGCCGATCATAGGCATATCGAACCTGTTAAAGCAGATGTCCGTATAGTAATAGTGGAGATAAGGGACACGCTTTTCTTCGCTCTTCCTGCACCCGTATTTGCCTATATCATGTCCGGCGGCAGCTCCCGAAACCAGGGCAAGGTCAACAGGCACCCTTAGGGCTGAAAGCTGACGGGCCAGATGCATGGCTACATAATGTACGCCGGCTATGTGCCCCAGCGTGTTAAAGGGCGTCAGCTCTGTGCCAAGGCGCATGAACTCGTACAGATATCCAATATCTGCAAGACGGCGCAGATGAAGGTATTCTTCGGTATATTCGTTGGCGGTTACCTCATCAGCTTTCAGAAATTCTATATCTACCGTAGGGTCAAAAGGTAAGGTGAGGTTTTCATATTTATGCAGGGCCTTGAGAAATTGCAGCAGGAAAAGCCTGCCTCTGGCTATGTTCGTATCTTCTGAAGGGTCTATGGTATTTTTAGCAGGAAAAAGCTGGCCGAGGATAAAGCTGTATGCGTTTTGCAGCCATCCTCCGGCAGGCGCTTTTCCAAATGATCTCATTATGGGTTCCATGGCGGCTGCGGTTTTTTTTGCGGAAAATCTGCCGTCGCTTCTGGTGGAGTTTAAAATCTCTCTGCACAGTCTGTCTCTGCCGCAGATATCAAGGACCTGTCCTATTTCTGAGGCTGACATTTTCATCTGTTTTAAGAAGAATTTTTCCGTTAGGGTCTCTTCTATCACATCGTATAATGTAGTGGTCTCGTCCATCTTTATCATCTCCGTTCGGGCGGGCATATCAGTTTATTATAGTATAGCATAGCAAAAAACAGTCTGCAATTAAAAAGACTGCCGCATCCATTCTGCGGCAGTCCTTTGTGATGTATGGCATGTATGTTTGTATTTGATCCTTAGAATGGTCCGTATCCTATGGCGTTGGCTATACAGATCAGTATGTAGGCGGAAACTATCATAGTTGCGAAAGTTTTCCATGCCATCTTGAGCCATGTACCATAGTTAAGTCCGCACAGTGAGCAGGAGATCAGACCGCCTCCCGGCCACAGCATGTTGGTGATGCCGTCACCCAGCTGATAGGTCAGCACCATTACCTGCTGGTTGATGCCCAGCATCTTGCCCAGAGGACTCATGATAGGCATCATCATAACAGCTTTTCCAGAGCCGGATACTACCAGGAAATTAAATGCCGTAACAAACAGGAAGATGAGGAGCAGCGTTACCAGAGTGCTCTTTCCGGCAAGGGCGTTGCCCATGTAGTAAACAAGAGTATCCATGATCTGTCCCTGGTTCAGCAGTACCATTACCGACTGAGCCATGCCTATGGCCAGGGCGGCAGCCAGTACCTGAGAAGCCCCCTGAACGAAGATGGAACAGAATCTGTTCGGGCTGATCTTGTAGATGATAGCTACGATGATAGCGAATACTACATAGTATGCGGCAAACTGAGCAAGGGTGAATTCAAGTTCCAGACAGCCGTAGGCGATGAAGATTATCAGAGCCAGGAAGATTATCAGCGTAAGGCCTTCTCTCCATGTGAAAGAAACATCCTCGTCTGCTCCGGATTCTTTGCTTGCTTCGAGATCTGCCAGGTTCTTTTTGTACTCTTCGGCTGCGTAGCTCTTGTCAGGGTTTTTCCTGATCTTTCGTCCGTACAGCAGCACGCTTACCAATCCGATGGTGGCCAGGACCAGGAAAACTATGAATCTGTATCCTATCCCCGAAAACAGCGGCAGACCTACGATCTGCTGGGAAATACCGGTGGTGAACATGTTCACCATACCGCAGGCAAATCCGGCTGTGGCTGCGAACATGATGGTGCCGGCGGCCATGAGCCTGTCATAGCCCAGAGACATTATGATGGCGGTAACTATAGGGAAGAACGGGTAAACGCCTTCTCCTGCGCCCAGGATGTTCATGCCGGCAAAGTACAGATAAAATATGATGATCACGATGAGATTCTTTCCGTTGGTGATCTTGGTCAGCTTTTTTACACCTTTCTCGAGGACTCCTGTACTGTTGAGTATGCCGAGGCTTCCGGCGCTCAAGAGCAGCGAACCCATTATGGTGGAACCGTTTACGAACCCATCATAAAGGGATGACCAGAAATCCTGGAAACTTATGGGGTTTTCGTTTTCGATATAATGGAATGTGTCTGTGTCTATTACATTGTTTGCGTCCCTGTCAAAAGTTCCGCTGGGAACCACATAAGATAATACCGTCACCAGGAGCATGATGAGGAGCAATATGACAAACACATGAGGCATTTCAAAGCCTTTTTTCTTGTTGAGCGTTTCTCCCATTTTTGATGTTGGGGCAGCCTGTATCGGCTGCGTTTCCTCCTTTTTTTAATGATCGTTATGACTGTGATGATTGCTGTGGACCGGTGAGATCCTTTTGGCCGGATGCCGGGCCCTGCATGTAACTTGAGCAAATAAGCATTTATCTTGTCATAATTATAAAGCAAAAAGCGGGCCAACTCTTCAGATAAATGATGATAAAGCAACAAAACATCGGTGAAACCGTTGGAAAATGCATGAACGATCATCGAAATAAAAAACATGGATGATGGTAGAAAAAATAAGTAAACACACAAAGGTAAACAAAAATTTACGAATATTGTAAAAAAATGATACGAAATGTAAAAAATAATTTACAACATATGAAAAAATATTGTACATTTTTATGAAATGGTATTGCCCCAAAAGGATCGCTGTGCTATAATGCAGGCAAAATCAAAGACGGTTTCCGGGTCCTTTCGTGTAACTTGAGCCATTATAACGGAGGGAAAGAAATGAGTATTCTGGAAGCTTCTTTGGCGATCAAAGATCAGATCTTAAACGACAGGCACAATCTCCACAGATGTCCGGAGATTGGTTTTAACCTGCCTCAAACTGCAGCTTATGTACAGAAAAGGCTGGCAGAGATGGGTATAGAGTCTCAGCTTTGCGGGGGCCCTATAGATAAACAGCTTAGAGATAATTTTGTGTTTGCAGGATTTCCTGATATGGAAGCCTCTACAGGTGTAGTTGCGACCATAGGCAAAGGGGAACCCTGTATTTTATTGCGTGCAGACATGGATGCGCTGCCTATGACTGAAACACCGGGATTGGTGGATTTTACCTCTGAAGTGCCCGGCATGGCTCACATGTGCGGCCATGATACACATACCGCCATGCTCCTGGGAGCTGCAAAACTGCTTAAAGACAGGGAGGATGAGCTGAAAGGCACAGTAAAGCTCATGTTCCAGACAGGCGAAGAATGCGGGTGCGGCTCAAGGTTCATGGTGGAACACGGAGTCCTGGAAAATCCTCATGTTGATGCCGCTTTTGCCATACATGTGATGTCCAATCAGGAGGTTGGGACATTGGGATATACTCCTGGGATCACTTCTGCAGCCATGGATACATTTATGATAAAGATCAAAGGCAAAGGCGGCCATACATCAACCCCGCAGCTTTGCATAGATCCCCTGATGATAGCCAACCAGCTTTACACCACCCTGAACCTGCTGAGCTGCCGTGAAATAGATCCAAGGGAGACTGTTGCCCTTTCTGCCGGAAAATGCGGAGGCGGCACAGCGGCCAATGTTATTCCTGACACAGCGGAGATACAGGTGGCTGCCAGGACTTTCAACCGGGATGTTACAAATCACCTGACCAAGCGCATACCGGAGATAATCGACCATACGGTAAAGATGTGGAGGGGAGATTACGAATGTATCCCGTTCCATACCCCATCCACTTACAACGACGAAAGCCTCTGCCAGGAGCTGAAACCTTTCCTGACTGAGATAATGGGAGAAGGAAAAGTACAGCAGGTACCTTGCATGGCCGGAACGGAGGACTTCGGATATATAGGGGAAAAGGTCCCTGCAATGTTCGTCACTCTGGGAGTAGGCGGAAAAGATGCGGCGCCTATGCACAACCCTAACATGGTGGTAGACGAGGACATGCTTCCTTATGGAGCCGCCCTGCATGCAAATGTAGCTATCAACTGGCTTAAAAATAATCAGAAATAGGAGAGAGAAATGAAATACGATGTTTTATATAGAAACGGCAAGATTTTTACTTCCGATAAAGAAAATCTTTATGCGGAGGCAATGGCCGTAAAAGACGGAAAGATAGCATGGGTAGGAAAGGATGCTGACGCCGACCCAGGCAGCGCAGCCCAGGTGGAAGATCTCGGCGGCAAGAGAGTGCTGCCGGGCTTTGTGGACAGCCACATGCATGCCATAATGCTGGCGGACTGCTATCAGCAGATTTCCGCACTGCCTCCGGCGGTTTCTTCGATAGCCCAGTTGCAGGAAGAGATCAAAAAGACCCGCGCATCTCAGCAGGCCGGCCAGTGGATCATGGGCTGGGGATATGACGAAGGAAAGCTGGCTGAGGGTCGTGCGCCTTCCCGATATGATCTGGATAAGGGATGCAGTGATTCGCCTGTCATGGTAAAGAGGACCTGCGGGCATATCTGCGCCGTAAACAGCAAGGCCCTGGAAATGGCCGGAGTTACTGCCGATACTCCTGATCCTGAGGGTGGAAAGATAGGACGCGATGAAAACGGAGAGCCCAATGGCATACTCTACGAAAACGGCCGCAATGTGCTCAACGGTGTACTGCCGGACAAGACCGTCGAAGATATGGCCAATGACCTGACAGCTCTCAGCGATATACTCGTTTCTCAGGGTGTTACCACCGGAGCTGACATGGGCGAGTTTACCGATGCCGACTATAACAGCATATACGGCCGCGCCATCCAGAAAGGTATGAAGGTCAAAGTTGCTGCCTACTACATGTGGGACGAGGTCAAGGACAAAAAAGACTTTACCATAACGAAAGATGAACAGGATCCGGCAAGGCAGTTCCGTATAGCCGGTATCAAGCTCATAGGAGACGGCAGCGTTTCAGGCCGTACCGCATGGTGTGATAAACCGTATCTGGGCGGCAATGACGAATACGGCATACCTGTATGTACAGATGAAGATATTGAAAATGCAATGGCCTTCTGCAAAGAGCATGGATGCCAGCTTTCTATCCACGCAATGGGGGCAAGGACCATAGACAGAGCTATCGCCCATACATGGCAGCAGGAACCTTGGGTTAAAGGCTGTGCGCCTTCCATCAGGATGGAACATGTGGCCATGCCGACACAGGACGCCATAGAAAAGGCTGCAAGGTCAGGGATAGCCTTTGTGACCCAGCCGATCTTCTTATATGCGGAGATAGAGAGTTATCTGGTGAACATGGGCCTTGAAAGGACTCAGGAAAATTATCCTATAGCTGACTGGATAAAGGCCGGAGTGCGATTTGCTTTCAGTACCGATGCTCCTGCCACCGCATGGGCAGAGCCTTCCGACCCGTTTGTCTGTCTCAAAGGGGCGGTTACGAGGAAAGCGTATGACGGAACAGACTGCGGCCAGCGCCACAAGGTGGATATTGAAACAGCCATCAGGCTTTACACCGCCGAATCGGCCCCAATGCTGGGATTTGAAGATGTGGGGATGCTAAAGGAAGGCTATGCGGCCGACTTTATAATCCTTGACAGGGATATCCTGTCCATACCTTCGGACGACATAGACAAGGTAAAGGTTGAAGAAACCTATATAGACGGACAGCAGGTATTCAAGAGACAGTAAGACATGAAATGCAAGGAGCCGGGCTCATGAGCACGGCTCCTGCTTTTCAGGTGTGACGGGCCTCCGGCGGCGGACGCCCTTGCTGGTGTACTGAAACAGTCCGGCATACCGTGCCGGGACTGGTCATTCTTCTGCCAGATCCAATGTATTCTTTACCACCGGTATCTTGTATTTGTTGATCTTCTGATTGAGGTTCTGGCGGCTGATGCCCAGGTAAGAGGCGGCGCTGACCAGATTCTTATGGGTCTTTATGGCTTTGATTATCATGTATTTTTCGTAGGCTTCCATGTTCTTTTTTAAACTGCCCAGCCACTGGATATCATCAATGGTAGCCTGATTTTCCGCAACGATCTTGTCAACCTCCACATCGGAAAGGAGATAGGACGGAAGGTCTCCAAGGCCTATTACGGTGGAGTCGCAGAGATTGAAGGCTCCTTCGATGACATTTTTCAGCTCCCTGACATTGCCGGGCCACGAATATGTATGAAATACGCCCATGACATCCCGCGAAACACCGAGGATGTTCTTGTTCATGGAGGCGTTGTACTGATCTACAAAATATTTTGTCAGCAGTTCTATGTCGTCACGGCGTTCAGTAAGAGACGGCAGATTGAGGGTGACGCTGCCCAGCCTGTAAAAAAGGTCGGCCCGAAGGGTTCCATTTTTGATGCAGTCAAGGGGAGGCTTGTTCACGGCGGCGATGATACGCACATCTACATCCATGGAATCAGTGGAACCGATCCTGGTCACCTTTTTTTCCTCAAGTACGCGCAGCAGCTTTGCCTGAAGCCCTATATCCATGGAGTTTATCTCGTCAAGGAAAACCGTTCCGCCATCGGCAGTCTCAAATAGCCCGGCGTGGTTTTCGGCTCCGGTATAGCTGCCTTTCACCGTGCCGAAGAAAATGCTCTCCAGCAGGGACGATGGTATGGCTGCACAGTTTTGGGTAAGGAAGGGCCGGTTCTTTCGGTTGCTGCCTGAATGGACAGATTGGGCGACCATTTCTTTTCCTGTGCCGGTATCTCCGTATATGAGGAGCGAAGAAGCCGTCTGTGCAACCTTGCGTATCTGCCGGCGCAATGTGTTGATGGATTCGCTGCGGCCGATTATATCCGCTTCCGTAAAAAGCTGCCTTGGGGTCTTGGCCTGCGCAGTGCTTATGTTCAGGGCTTTCATTGCCTGCTTGCGCAGAGGTGAGAATGTGATGCAGACAGCTCCGATGATCTTGCCGTTTTCTCTTATGGGAAAAGTGTCGTCTATTACCTCAAAACTGTCCCCCTCCACCGTAGTCAGGATATTACGGTAATTGAGGGTCGTTTCGCCGGTCTTGAGAGCTTTTATTATCGTACTTGCGGAAGGATCCATATCGGGATAGATCTCAAAAAGGTTTTTTCCGATGTAATCTTTTTCGGTCAAAGTGGTCAGGTTTGGTGAATATTCATGGACATAGACCACATCTGCATTGTGGTCTGTTACAAGCACACCGTCAACGAAGTTTTCCATGTTGGTGATAATATCCAGGTAATTTTCTAACATAAGAGCGGCTCCTTTCCGTATATTTTCTTAATCATATCACACAACCGGCAAAAGCGACAATAAAAATTTACATGCTGTAAAATTTTTATAACAGATGCAGCATATCATCGGAACATATATCATTTTGACAAAATATTGATCTTCTCCGGAATAATAGTATAAAAAGACAGTTGTTTGAGAGCCGGGAGGCGGATATAATCGGTGCTGAGGCTACAAAAACTATGAAGAAACGGATATCAAAAAAAGGATAAAGATGATCGCAGTGCTGGCGGCCTTGGCTTTGCTGATAGTTTGCATTGCAGCCGCATGCAGCGGGATGGAAAAATCCCCCGGAGACAGGACAGACGGGGGGAGCGGCTTCGGCGGAAACTGAAAGCAAAGAAGGTTCCGGCGTCTTGTCAGACACAGCAGAAGGGGAGCCTGCGGACAGTTCAGGGACCACAGGCGTATCAGACGCATCCTCCGGTTCAGGATCGTCAGGCGTATCAGATCAGTCCGGCATATCAGGCCAGTCCGGCGGAGCAGGCAGCTCATCATCTGAAAGTTCCGGATCATCCGATGGAAATGCCGCATCAGGCAGCGCAGGTTCATCCGGAAGTTCCCATGTTCATGAATGGGCAGCGCAGACCACCACCGTACACCACGCCCCTGTGTACAAGACCATTCATCACGATGCTGTAATGGAAGAGCGCCATATATGCAACGGCTGCGGCGCAGATATCACCGGCAGCGAATCAGCTCATATCAAGGAAAACATACTCAATGGCTGCGGCGGATGGCATAATGCATATGTCACAGTACAGGAGGCATATGATGAGCAGGTGCTGGTCAGCGAAGGCTGGGATGAGACGGTGATAACCGGATACAAATGCTCTGTATGCGGCGTCTATAAATGAATATTTCAGACAGCTTTAACAAAATAAAGACCTTGTCCGGCCGGACAGCCCCTTTTGCCGTGCCTAAAATTTCCTTACCCCCTAAAAACTATTGTAATTTACAGGTTTGTTTGCTATAATAATACCACTTGTAAAATAATTTGGGAGGTCTGTAAAAAGATGAAAGGCTATACGAGTGAAAACATCAGAAACATCGCTTTATTGGGTCACGGCGGATGCGGAAAGACCACATTCACAGAAGCGGCCCTCCTGGCGACAGGCGTGATCAGCAGACTCGGCAGAGTCGAGGACGGAAATACCGTATCAGATTACGACAAAATGGAAATAGAAAAAGGATATTCGATCAATACGACCATAGTTCCGGTCGAATACAATAAAGTAAAGATCAACTTCGTTGACGCTCCCGGATTTTTTGATTTTGTGGGCGAAGTCCAGTCGGCTCTGAGAGCCGTAGAGGCTGCCGCTATCCTGGTTGACGCATCCTCCGGGATACAGGTAGGTACCGAAAAAGCATGGAACGCCTGCAAAAAAGCGGAAATGCCGAGGTTTTTCATAATAACCAAGACTGACAAAGAAAATGTGGATATAGATAAGACCATTGGAGAATTACAAGCTAAGTTCGGAACTTCTGTAGCCACCCTTGATGACAGGGATGCCCTCAGCGAGGCCATCGCAGAAGTTGATGAAGAACTGATGGATATATATTTCGACGCCGGGGAATTTACCGAAGAACAGTTCAACAGAGGACTGGTAAAGGGAATTTCCACAGGAGATATCGCACCGGTATTCTGCTGTTCTTCTGTTAAGGGAGAAGGTATCAAGGAAATATTAGACGAACTTGTAAAATATGTGCCGCTGGCCATAGATCACGAGCCATACAAAGCCATCAATGGCAAAGACGAACCTGTGGAGATCAAGTGCGATCCGAACGGAAAGCCGGTAGCGTTCATATTCAAGACCATTGCCGACCCGTTCCTGGGCAAGATCTCTCTTGCAAAGGTGATCTCCGGCAAGCTTACCGCCGGCATGGAAATCTACAACAGCAGAGCCGAAAAGCCTGAAAAGCTGGGCTCCATGTTCTACCTCAGGGGAAAGAACCAGGGAGACGCCCCATCAGTGCCTGCAGGAGATATTGTTGCCCTGGGAAAACTACAGTTTACCAAGACGGGCGATACCCTCTGCGAAAAGAACAACATAGTCAAGCTGCCTCCGGTTGATTTCCCTCAGCCGTCCCTGTACATGGCCATCGAAGCCGTCGGCAAGGGCGAGGACGAAAAGATGGCTTCCGGACTCCACAAGCTGATGGAAGAAGACCCGTCCTTCGTTCTCACGAGAAATTCAGAGACCCGTCAGACACTCATCGGCGGTCAGGGCGACATCCAGCTGGGCATCGTGATGTCCAAACTGAAAGATAAATACGGAGTGACCGTAAAGACGATCCCTCAGAAGATAGCATACAGAGAGACCATAAAGGGTACTTCCGATGTTCAGGGCAAACACAAGAAACAGTCCGGAGGAGCCGGCCAGTACGGCGATGTCCACATCAGATTCTCACCTTCACAGCAGGAATTCGAGTTCTCCGAAGAACTGTTCGGCGGTTCCGTACCTAAGCAGTATGTACCTGCCGTAGAAAAGGGACTGCTGGAATGTATGGACAAAGGCCCTCTGGCAGGCTGCAAAGTAGTAAATGTAAAGGCTGTCCTCTACGACGGTTCCTACCACGATGTAGACTCCAACGAAATGGCATTTAAGATCGCTGCTTCCCTGGCCTTCAAGAAAGGTATCTCAGAAGCTAAGCCTTGCCTGCTCGAACCTATAATGAAGCTGGAGATCGTGGTCCCTGACGAGTACATGGGTGATGTCATGGGAGACATGAACAAGAGGAGAGGCAAGATCCTCGGCATGGAACCACAGGCAGGCGGCGGCCAGAAACTGGTCGCAGAAGCGCCGCAGGCAGAGCTGTTTGACTATGCCATCGTGCTGCGCTCCATGACCCAGGCAAGAGGAAGCTTCACCATGGAATTTGCCAGATACGAAGAAGTTCCTGCCCACCTGGCCGAAAAGATCATTGCAGCTCACAAGGCCGAAGAAGAAGCCCAGAGCAAATAACCTGCAAAAAGCCAAACGGCTCCGCCGCCGGCAAAACGCCGGCAGCGGAGCTTTTTTGGTGGGGAGGGGCATGCGGCAGCTCCTGGCCCGGAGAGCCTGACTCTGCAAAAAAGCAGAGATCATGAAAAATGCAGGGCTGCTCCCTGCATTTTTTGAAAAAAGTTTTGGCAGGGTGCTGCCCTGCAAAACAAGCAAATAATTACTTAAATGTAGGGGCACCGTGCAATACGGCGGCGGCCGGTTTGCTGTGAACCGCCTTGAATAGTTTAAAGTGATAATCTAATGATGAAAATTTAGATAATCGATTGACAAACATAGTCGAACATGATAGACTCCAGGTATAGTTTAATTCATTCGACTGAAGGGAGTAAAAATGACTGCACCAAAAGTTTTTGAAAGCGAATATCGATTTTGCTTGATTTTGTGGGAAAACGAGCCTATCGGAAGTGCAGACCTTGCCAGGCTATGTAAGGAAAAACTCGGATGGTCCAGGACAACAACATATACGGTTATCAGACGATTATCAGACCGAGGGGTTGTGATAAATGAAAAGGCTGTTGTGCGTTCTCTTGTGTCCAAGGAGGAAGTCCAGAAAGCAGAGATCGATGAACTGGTTGAAAAGAAGTTCGATGGTTCTCTGCCTGAATTTATCGCCACTTTTACCAGAACTCAGAAGTTAAGCGATGAAGAAATCAAGCAACTCAGAAAACTGATAGAAAAATAAAAGTAGCAGAAAAAGGGGTATTTTCATGGAAACTTTATTTGTCAGCAGCCTGAACGCAAACCTGGCGCTTGCCTGGGTGATATGTATAGTTTTGTTATTGAGGCTGATCTTTAAGCGCATCTCTAAACGGCTCTGTTTATTCTTGTGGCTGATCGTGGGATTAAGATGTGTATTACCTTTCTCGTTCCACAGCACATTCAGCTTTCTGCCGAGTTCTCAGGTTTTTGATCCCGGTGATATGTTTTTGAGAAGTTTCAGAATACATTCGGGTTTAAATATTATTGATGACTATATTAACGATTATTTAGGCGGACATTATTACGAAGGCATCTCAGTACCGGTGGAAACAATGCTAAAGTCAGCCCGGAACGGTGCAGTTATATGGGTGATCGGAATGGTAATTATGACATCACTTCTTATCGCAGGCATTGTTACTTTGAAGCGCAGACTGTGCACCGCGGTCATATATGAGGGAAATATATGGCAGAGCGACATGATAGGAAGCCCTTTCGTATTCGGCATATTGCGGCCTAAGATATATGTTCCTTTTAATCTGCAAGGAAAAGACTTTTCTCTGGTAATTGCTCACGAAAGAGAACACATAAAACATGGAGACCACCTCTGGAAATTCCTGTTCTATTTGATATTGATCATCAACTGGTATAATCCTCTGATGTGGGTTGCGTACAAAAAATTCTCCGATGATCTGGAGTTTGCCTGCGATGAGAGGGTCATCGGTAAGAAAAACGAATATGAACGCAAGGCATACGCAATGACACTGCTGAACTATGCGGCAAGAACACCTTTGTTCTTTGCAGAGCGACTGTACTTCGGGTGTGAAAAGATCAGAGACAGGATTGAAAGCATTATCGATTACAAAGACCGAAACAGATTTTTAATAGCAGTATTTGTTTTAATACTATTCATTGTGGCCTGCGGTGTGCTGGCAGATCCGGATCCGAATGCGGACAACAATTTATTGGATATCCTGCAAAGGAGGGAGGTGAAATAAATGCTATTAGAGTATCTCGAAAATCTTGCCAGGGAGAGCCTGCAAGGGGAAGGTATGGCGTATGTGATAGATATGCCGCTGGTTTTAAAGTATGTCGTGCCGATTTTTATAGCACATTTTCTAATATGCCTTGCTGTTAAGCGCAGAGAATTTTCACCGAAAAAATATTTTGTCAGAGCAGGCTTTGCTTTCTATTTTGTAGTTATTATTCTGTTCACCCTTTTACCAATATATTTCCCCGGTATTGGTGAACCTGATGTTTCTTTCAGTTTCAGTCTGCTGCCGCTGTTGGCCATATTTTTGAGCAGGGCGCAGCTGATAAATGTGGCGGGAAATATCATCTTATTTATGCCGATATCCGTTTTAGGATATATAAATGGATTTAAAATATTTAAAAAGTGGGGTACGACAGCAATTTTAATGTTGGTTCTATCTCTGCTTATAGAGGGACTCCAGTATTTTGAAATGGCACATGGGTATACAACCATGGCTGTAGTGGATATCATAGATGTTATCACCAATGTTATAGGCGGATTATTGGGGCTTGTTTTAGTTAAATTCTTGACAAGAAGTCATAATAATATTTCGACTGATAACAAGGAAGAATGACATTGATATCATGATAAAAGTTTAAGAATAAAGGGCTGCCGCACATTTTGATGCAGCAGTCCCTCTTGGCACTTTGTCACAAAAGTTCTTATTTTAAGGCCAGGTCAGTTCCCAGACCTCAAATAATCCTGAAACAAATGAGAATGTAAATGTGTAAACGAGCTGCCCGGATACCGATCATATCACGCACTCTGTGAGATGAACCTACTGTCCGCTGCTCAGCTCTCCCAATGTGATCTCGCCCCAGCTGTAGTTGGTAAGATAGCTGCCCTTGAAAAGCTGAGCATATTCTTCTTTCCCCGAAAGGTAGTCGTAGAGGTCGCAGCGGACCTTTTCCGGTATTATGCGGCGCTTTCCGGCTACCGACTCCATGACATCGGAGATACCGTATTCTTCGAGTATGTTCTTGAGACGCAGGGCAACCTTGCGGTATCTTGCAAGGGTGACCGAGTTGATTGGCTCTTCTTCCCACAGAAAGCCGATGGCCTCCTCAGATGTGACAAAGCCGCCCCTCCGGTCGATAAGCAGGGCGAAAAGCTCCTTGGCTTTCTGGCTCCTGAAGGCGATGGGCTTGCCGCCGATGAAAACATCAAAATACCCGAAAGTCCGGATAGAAACGGTCATCCCGTCATCAGCGCTTTCTGCCGCCGTACCGGGGAACTCATCCATATTGTAAAGCAGCACATAGCGAGGGGAAGCTTCAGGCGACTTGGGAGAGCAGATGGCCTTGATACGCCGCTCCTTTTCCGCTCCGAAATCATAGTATGTAAATTCAGCCTCGCCGGTCCTGAGCAGCTCAGCAAAATCGCTGTACGAAGTCTCGCTGCGGGCGATGAACTCACGGACGGGCGTGCTCTTTTCCATGAGGGGGAGCCATTCGTCCTTTGTGAATCCGAAAAACTCGCAGACATTATCACTGGCGTAAAGGGGCGTCACATTGCCGTCTGACAGCTCAAAGGCTGCGATACCGTCTCTGAAGCGCCTGACCAGCTCCTGCATGTTTTCTTTGAGGGAAATGTTTTCACTCCTGAGTGTCCTGGTCTCGTCATCGTTTGCGACACTCCGGCAGCAGTAAAAACTCACGGCGTCATTGATCTTGATCAGTGTGCCGTTATATGGGGTCAGGGTCCCGTCAGCAGAAATTTCATGATAAGTGATCTGAGGCGGGGCGTTTTCCGGCCCATACAATGTCCTGCTGCGGAAAGCCTCAAAGAAATTCCGCACCTTGCTGCGGTCTTCTTCTGCGACTATGCTTGATATCCACTTTTCGTTGGCTTCGTCAATCTGCATGGGGATGTTCTCAAGCCATTTGAAAATGGCGGAATTGTGACTGTCTAAACACTTCATCGTGTTGTTGGAAAGATCGTATTCAAATATGCGGTCATAGACATCAGTAAGAGCCTTGATATACCGCCTTGTTTCGTTGGCTTTTCGGAGCTGATGGCTTTCGGTCACATCAATGCAGACACTTTGGAATTCGTCCTTTCCGTGTTCATTGGTGAACCTGGTGACCCAGCCGAACAGTCTTCCTCTTGTCCCATCAAACCGCTGTATGTTTATTTCCCCAGCAAGAGGCATGCCCGCAGACCGCACCCGGCTGAGGTACAGGGAAAACCTGCTCCTTTCCTCCATAGGGATCATCATGAAGATGTTGTCCCTATACATTTCGAGATAATCAGCTTCTCCGGCAGAGGCCTTTGGTATCCGGAGAAATTCCAGCATATTTTCGTTGATATATGTCACCTTAGGCCGTTTGTCGCATGTGTAGCGTATAAACCCGCAGGGGATCGTGTCATTGAGAAAGCGGAGATTGTCGCTTTCGCTTTTGATCTTGGTTATGTCTGAAAGCACCGAATAGCCTGCCATGACACCGTCAGGACCGGCGGCGGAAGTCATGGTATCCTTGACATATAAAACGGAGCCGTCTTTCTTTATAAGGCGGTATTCGACTGAAAGGGTCTGCTCTTTTTTGCCCATTTCATATAGAAAGGCGGAGTACATGTCCCTGTCGCCGGGATGGACCATGGCCAGATAGCGGTCGGATGTCCTGCTGAGCAGCTCTTTCCCGGAAAAGCCCATCATCTGACAGAGGTTGTCGCTGGCATATATGAGACGGGGAGAGCCAGAGAGTATATATTGATGGAAACCGCTTATACTGCGGCTGAGTATCTGTTCTGCGTCACCGAATTTACTTTTCATCAGAGCTCCTTTGAACGGAATATATATCCGATTATACCATATTCAGGGCCTTGGCACAATTGCAAGAAGGCAGAAGGCGTGCGGCCGGAGGGTCTTGTGTGCGGAGGCTTCCATCGTGCAGCAGCTGGTTCCGCCAGATGCCCGCCGCCGCTGCCTGCCCGCCCAGGCGGGCAGGTCAACCGCCGTTCCGCCGGCGGTTAGTTCTCTTTTTCCCTGAAGTTGTCTTTTGCGAGAACCGAAAAGCCGGCAAAGGTTCTCCTTGGAGCTGGAACCGGGTTTTGGGAGAACCGTTCAGTTCTCGCCGCATAGGGAAAAAGGGAAAAAGAGAACCGGCAGCGGGCCATAAGTGTGTGTGATGGGTGTTTAGGTTCTTACGGGTATTATATGCAGTTAAAATGAGAACTTTTTGATGGCGGAGCGACTATACATCTCATACTCGCCTGGCTGGCAGAACCCGGTGCGGCGGAGGAACGGCAGGCCAGATGCCCCGCCGTCCATCTGCTTACTGCCGCTCCTCAGGCACAGCGGAAGGATACGCCGGCATATCCATCAAACCATGGTTCATGTGCCTCCTATGCTCCCTGGCTGCGCTGGACATTTTTGCGTATCTTTCCGCTGATGGTCTTGGGCATCTCATCGACGAACTCGATGATCCTCACCCATTTGTATTCGGCCAGCTTGTGGTTGCAGAAGTCCCTGATCGAGAGTTCAAGTTCCTTGTCTGGATCGTACCTGTGATCAGGTACGATTATGGCCTTGATGGACTGGCCCCGGAGCGGGTCGGGAACACCTATGACGCTGCATTCCACCACGGCGGGGTGTTCCATCAGCACATTTTCCACCTCGTAAGGGCCGACCCTGAAGCCACCGGTCTTGATGATGTCATCGAAGCGGCCGTGGAACCAGTAGAGGCCGTTTTCATCCACAGAAGCTGCATCCCCTGTATGATATACGCCGCCCCGCCAGGCATGATCATATTGCTGGGGATTGTCCAGATAAGATGTGAATACTCCGATCTGGCGGCCGTTTTCGGGCGGCACGATGACGATCTCTCCGATCTCACCAGGGCCGACAGGGTTTCCTGTCTTATCCAGCAGCTTTATATCGTAAAAAGGCGATGGCCTGCCCATGGAGCCGGCGACAGGTGTCTGCCCGCAGAAATTGGCCGTCAGCAATGTGGTCTCCGTCTGGCCGTAACCCTCGCACAGTGGTATGCCTGTAGCCTCGATAAACTTGCGGAAAACTTCCGGCGCAAGCATTTCACCGGCAGTGGATGCATGCTTCAGAGACGGCATGGCAGGTATGCCTTTGCGCACCAGGTAACGGTAGACCGTAGGCGGCGCACAGAATGAAGTTACACCGTAGCGGTTGATGACGCCGGTCAGCAGCTTAGGGTCAAAGTTGTCAAAATCGTAGACCATGACGGCGCTGCCCACCAGCCACTGGCCGTACAGCTTCCCCCAGGATGCCTTTGCCCAGCCGGTTTCGGCCACGGTAAAGTGAAGGCCGCCGTCCTCCGCCTGCTGCCAGTATCTGGCCGTGACGATGTGGGCGAGAGGGTATGTGTGATCGTGGATAACTCCTTTCGGGTTGCCTGTGGTCCCGGATGTGAAATAGAGGACCATCGGGTCAGTCGCCTTCGTGTCAACACGAGGGAAATCAGAGGAGGCCGTTTCCATGGCCTCTGTCATGTTGACAAAGTCCTTGGCTTCCGCCTGGACACACCACAGGATGGGCGGCCGGTCCGAAACATTGAAAACGCTCGGCACAGTGTCAGGAGTACCGCCTGGCACATCACCTGACCCATCGCCCGGCACGCTGCCTGACCCGGCTCTATGCAAAGCCTGCCGCAGCTTTTCAGGGACATGATCCTGACAGGTGCAGATGATCCCTTTGACGCGGGAAGCCTCTATGCGGTACACAAGGTCGCTCACCGTCAGCATGTGGGTGGCCGGTATCATCACGGCGCCCAGCTTGTGGAGGGCTATGGCGGCAAACCAGTATTCGTAGTGGCGTTTGAGGATGACCATGACCCGGTCGCCCCGGCCTATGCCGGCCGCCCTGAAAACATTTGCCATCTTGTTGCTGTAAGTCTTTATATCGTCAAAAGTAAAGATATGTTCTTCGTTTTCGGTATTGCACCAGACAAGGGCAGTCTTTCCCGGCGTCATATCGGCGAGCCGGTCGACCACATCGTATCCGAAATTGAAGTTTTCCGGACAGTGGACGGAAAAGCCGGTCAGGACGCCGTCTCTGTCAAAGTTTTCGGTGCAGAAATTCTTATATATGCTCATGTTTACTCCTTGATCACTGCAGCTGTGCCGATACGGCGGAAACGGTCGTAGCGCTTGCCGACCAGATCGGGGTCCTGAGACAGCTCCGCCAGCTGGTCCGTCAGAAGCGCACGGATGCGGTCGTAAAACTCTTTCTTGCCTATATCTCTTTCCGAAAGTATCTTTTCGATAATGCCGAGAGCCTTGGCGTCTTCGGCGGTCATCTTCAGGTATGCGGCGGCTGTTTCCGCCTTCGATGAGTCTTTCCACAGTATGCTGGCGCAGCCCTCCGGGGAAATGACCGAATACAGGGCGTTCTGGAGCATCCACACCCGGTCGGCCACGGCAAGGGCAAGAGCGCCGCCGCTGCCGCCTTCACCTACAAGTATGGAGATCACGGGAACACATAAAGTGGACATTTCCATTAGATTTTCGGCTATGGCCTGGCCCTGGCCCCGTTCCTCCGCACCGATACCGCAGTAGGCGCCGGAAGTGTCCACGAAGCAAATGACAGGGCGGCCGAACTTTTCAGCCTGCTTCATCAATCTCAGGGCCTTGCGGTAACCCTCCGGGTTTGGAGCCCCAAAATTGCGGTAGGAACGATCCTTGGCCGTATGCCCCTTTTCAATGGCGATCACCGTCACAGGATTGCCGCCAAGCCGGGCGATGCCGCCCACCACGGCTTTGTCATCGCCGAACCTGCGGTCTCCGTGGAGTTCGATAAAATCGCTGAAGATATTTTTTATATAGTCAAGGCCTGTGGGTCTCTTATTGCTGCGTGCAAGTTTTATTCGTTGGTAAGGTGTATGGTTCATATCCTGCCTCCGTCGTGTAATTTAAGAAGCCGTGAAATGAGTTTCTTTTGATGGGACCGGGGCGTGATCGCGTCTATGAACCCGTGCTCCATGACGAATTCCGCCTTCTGAAAGCCTTTGGGGAGAGATTTGCGGGTTGTCTGCTCGATGACACGGGCTCCGGCAAATCCCACGGTCGCCTCCGGTTCTGCCAGTATGATGTCTGCCTCCATGGCGAAGCTGGCCGTAACGCCTCCTGTGGTAGGGTCGGTGAGCACCGATATATATAACAGCCCTGCGTCACTGTGCTGTTTAACTGCGGCGCTGGTCTTGGCCATCTGCATCAGGGAAAGAAGACCTTCCTGCATGCGGGCGCCGCCGGAAACGGTGTAGCCAACCACCGGCATGCGCCGCCGGAGGGCGTATTCAAACAAAGAGGTTATCTTTTCTCCTACAGCGGTCCCCATGCTTCCCATCATGAAGCCGGGCTCCATGACGAAAAGGCAGCAGGGCAGATCAAAGACCCGTGCTGTGCCGCAGACAACGGCCTCCTCCTCGCGGCTGGCAAGGCGGACGGTGTCTATCTTCTCCTTGTAACCGGGAAAATCAAGCGGGTCGCCCGCCCTGGCCGAAGCAAACATTTCCCGGAAGCTGTCTTTATCTGCTATCATCCTTATACGCTGGCGGGCTCTCATGCGGAAATGATGGCCGCAGGGGCACACCAGGTCATTGGCCAGAAGGCGGCTTACGGGTATATCTTTGCGGCAGTTGGGACATTTCTTTTCCGGCTCTCCGGCATCCTGCTGCACAGGAGCTGCCCGGCGGCCGCCCTCTTCCAGTTTGTTTTTGGGTTTTAAAAAATTTATCAGTGTCATTGGTTCACCTGTTATCCATAAATGTCAGATCGTAATTTGCCGATGTAAAATGCTCGTCCTCTACGATCCGCAGCTGTTCTTCGATGTTGGTAGGAATACCATCTATGATAAGTTCACACAGAGAGGCTCTGAGCTTCCTGATGGTCTCTTCACGAGTCCTGGCAAAGACTATGAGCTTACCGACCAATGGATCGTAATAAGGCGATATGGAAGTTCCCTCCATGAGATAAGTGTCGAACCTGACGGAGGGACCGCCGGGCACATGGAGCATTTTGAGGACTCCGCAGCTTTGGGCGTTGATCCGGCATTCGATGGCCGAGCCTGTCATTTCCACATCCTCCTGACAGAAATCCAGAGGCACCCCGGCAGCGATCCTTATCTGCCACTTGACCATGTCTATGCCCGTGAGCATTTCTGTAACGCAGTGCTCCACCTGGAGCCGTACATTCATTTCCATGAACCAGAAATCGCCTTTTGCATCCAAAAGAAACTCCAATGTCCCTGCGCCCACATAGCCTATTTTTCTGACCGCTTTGACTGCGGCCGTCATTATCTTGCGGCGCTGAGATGCCTTGACGGCGGGGGAGGGGGTTTCCTCTATGAGCTTCTGATTGCGACTCTGCAGGGAGCAGTCACGGTCGCCGAGGCAGACCACATGGCCCTGCTCATCGGCCAGCATCTGGAGCTCGATGTGTCTTGCCGGAAAGATATATTTTTCTATGTACAGGCTGCCGTCACCAAAGGCTGCGGCCGCCTCTGACGATGCCTGAGCGTAGACACTTTCCATTTCGCCGGAGGAATTTATGAGCCTGATGCCTCTTCCGCCGCCTCCTGCGCATGCCTTGAGCATGACCGGATAACCGATGGTTTCGGCCGCCTTGACGGCTTCCTCCGGTGAAGAAAGAGCCTTGGTACCTGGAATGACAGAAAGTCCGGCATCTGCCATGATCTCCTTGAGGAGGGCCTTGTCGCTGAGCCTTTCCATGCTTTCCGGGTCGGGGCCGATGAAGACCAGTCCGTTCTTGCGGCAGAGCCTTGCAAAATAGGCGTTTTCCGAAAGAAAACCGTAGCCGGGGTGTATGGCCTGAGCCCCCGAAAGGATGGCTGCGCTTATGATCTGATCTTCGTTGAGATAGCTGGAGGAAGCCTCAGGGCCGCCTATGCAGTAGCTCTGGTCCGCCAGGGCCACATGAAGGGCGTTCCTGTCCGCCTCGGAATATACGGCCACCGTAGATACGCCCATCTCCTTGCAGGCTCTTATGATCCGGACGGCGATCTCGCCTCGGTTAGCTATAAGTATCTTTGAAAACATAAGCTATTCTCCTGTCACGGCAAAGGAAAACTCTGCCGAAGCGCATATCCTGCCATCGACGGTGACGACTCCCTCTGCGAAATAAAAGGGGTGCTTCGCTCTCTTGATGGAACATGTTGTGACGATGGTATCTCCTGGATGTACTAACGAACGGAACTTGACATTGTTCAGTCCCGTGTAGACGGCCAGCCTGTTGTCGGTCATGATATCCTGAAGCAGGACGCAGGCCGACTGGGCCATGATCTCGCAGAGGATGACCCCCGGCACTATGGGATTTCCCGGAAAATGTCCTCTCAGGAAAAATTCGTCACCCCTGACAAAGTAGCGGCCTGTGGCTACGCCGTCACAGCTTTCTGCCTCATCCAGCAGGAGCATGTCGTCCCTGTGAGGCAGGATCTTCATTATTTCTTCTTTAGTCATCGGTCTGCCTCCTTATGCGGAAAAGTTCTGTGCCGTATTCGACTACCTGGCCGTTGGCGGCGCATATTTCGGCGATAACGCCATCGTATTCGCTGACCACTTCGTTCATCAGCTTCATGGCCTCAACTATGCACAGGGTCTGGCCTTTTTTGACCGCATCACCGACTGCAACAAAGGGGTCGGCGTTTTCTGCAGGGGCTGTGTAAAATACGCCTACCATAGGTGACTTGACGCTTACATAGCCGGCCTTGGGCCCCATGACAGAGGAATCAGCCGCTTCCGCTGCAGCGGCTGCGGCAGGATCGGCTGCAATGCTGACTGTCTGGCCGGTCTGAGAAGCGGGGATATTGCGCTCAAGGCGTACCACATTGTTATCCTGTGTGATCTCAAGGCCTGTAAGGCCAAGCTCGCGCATGAGATTCGCATATTTGCGGATATCTGCCTCTTTCATCGACATCACCTGACCTTTCTGAAAGCAAGACAGGCGTTGTGGCCGCCGAAGCCAAGGGAGTTGGAAAGGGCCAGGGTAACAGGCGTCTTTACGGCGGTGTTTGGTACACAGTTAAGGTCGCAGGCTTCGTCTTGCTCATTTAGATTGATGGTAGGCGGGATAATGCTTTCCTGAAGGGCAAATATACAGGCCAGAGCTTCTATGGCTCCGGCTGCGCCCAGCATGTGCCCCGTCATGGACTTGGTGGAGCTTACGAAAGCTTCCCTTGCTTTTTCTTCGCCGAGGGCTTTCTTGATGGCAATGGTCTCGATGGCATCGTTCATCGGCGTCCCTGTGCCGTGGGCGTTGACATATACCGTGTCTTCGGCGGTATAGCCTGCTTCGGCCATGGCATCGGTCATGGCTTTTGCGCCGCCCCTTGCCTCAGGGTGAGGGGCGGTGATGTGATAGGCGTCGCATGTAGTCCCGTACCCGCAGATCTCGCCGTATATCCTGGCGCCGCGGCTTACTGCGTGCTCGTATTCTTCCAGGACGAAAGCCACGGAGCCTTCGCCGATGACGAATCCGCCCCTGCGGCTGTCAAAAGGCAGGGAAGCTGCATTTGGATCATCCGAAGTGGAAAGGGCCTGCATGTTGACAAAGCCTGCCACTGCTGACGGCGTCACGGCCGCTTCGGTGCCGCCGGTGATGACTGCGTCTGCGTAGCCGTGGCGTATGAGTCTCATGGCCTCGCCGATGGCGTTGGAGCCGGAAGCGCAGGCTGTAACGATGGGCATGGCCGTTCCACGGCAGTCATGGCGGATGGCGATCATGCCCGCCGCCATGTTGGATATCATCATCGGTATGAAAAGAGGGGAGACGCGGCGCGGGCCTTTTTCCAGGAGCTTTGTGTGCTCCGTTTCAAAGGTGTTGATCCCGCCTATCCCTGTGCCGAAAAGCACGGAAAACCTGTCGGGATCCACCTTTCCGGCAATGCCGCTCTCATCGACGGCCTGCTGGGCGGAAGCCACCGCAAACTGAGTGTAGTGGTCTGTGCGGAGCACATCATTGACTTCCAGGTACTGACCCGGGTCGAATCCTCTGACTTCGGCGGCCAGTTTGGCTTTGAATTTTTCCGTATCGAATAAAGTTATATGGTCAATGCCGTTTTTTCCGGTCCTGAGGCCGTTCCATGTATCGGCAACATTGTTGCCGAGAGGGGTTACGGCTCCCATGCCGGTAACGACAACTCTTCTGTTCTGATTCATGGTAAATACTCCTTGCTTATGATTGCTGTGCGGGGCCGGGCGGCCTCAGGCGGTCTGATGCGGCTTGCCGGGACTCCGTAGCCGCCGGTTGAGACGCTGCCGCCTGCCCTGGCTCTACATGGCGATACCGCCGTCAATTCTCAGGACTTCACCGGTAACATAGGCTGCCACAGCCAGATATGCGGCGGCCTGAGCCACATCTTCAGGATTTCCCATACGCCCCAAAGGTATCATCTTGAGCAGCGGATTGTCTGCCTGATCTCCGGTCATATCGGTGGCTATAAAGCCGGGGGCTATGGCGTTGCAGCGGATGTTCCGGGCGGCCAGTTCCTTGGCCACGGATTTGGTCAGGCCTATCAGTCCGGCCTTGGATGCTGCGTAATTGCTCTGGCCTGCGTTGCCCATCAGCCCTGATACTGAAGAAATATTTATGATACAGCCTTCACGGTTCCTGATAAAAAATCCGGTGCAGTGGCGTATCATGTTGAAAGCGCCTTTGAGGTTCACATCTATCACTTTGTCGAAATCTTCCTCTTTCATGGTGGCGATCAGACCGTCGCAGGTGATCCCTGCGTTGTTGACCAGGATGTGAGCCGTGCCGAAATCTTCTTTTATCTTGGCTACTGTTTCCTTGACGGCCTCAAAGTCTGCCACATCGCATTGATAGGCCAGGGCCTTTGCGCCGCTTTCCTCGCTGCACCTCTGGCATATGTCCTGAGCCGCCCGGTGGCTGCCCGAATATATGATGGCGATTTCGGCTCCCATGGAAGCGAACCGGCAGGCGATGGCGGCCCCAAGGCCCCTGCTGCCGCCGGTGATTATTGCTGTCTTTCCTTTTAACATGATGTTCCCTCCTGGCATGATCCCATGTATTCTGCGGCTGTCACAGCCCTGACGGACGGATCGGTCTTTTTGATGATATTGGTCAGGGTCCTGCCCGGTCCGATCTCGATGAATGTGTCGAAACCGTCTGCTATCATGTTCCTGATGATCTTTTCCCACTGGACGGGGCTTGCGATCTGCCTGGAAAGCAGGCCGGCCACATCGCCGTCGTAGAGCCGGGCGGTCACATTGGAGTAGAGGGGGATCGTCATGGGACGGATCTCTGCACGGGAAAGTTCTTCTCTGAAAGAGCGGGCGGCTTCTTCCATGAAAGGAGAGTGGAAAGCGCCTTTGACCTTGAGGGGAAGGGCTCTGCCGCCTGCTTCTTTGACTTTGGCGAAAAATCCAGGCATCTGTGATGAAAGGCCAGAAACGGTTATCTGGCCGGGACAGTTGAAATTGACCGGATATATGCCGCTGAACTGATCGCAGAGGTTGCGCACCTGCTGTTCGTCCAGTTTGACTACCGCAGCCATGGCGGTGTCGAATTTGTCGGCTTCCTGCTGCATGAGCTCTCCCCGGCGGCAAACCAGCCGGAACCCTGTTTCCAGACTGAATATACCGGCGAAAGCGGCTGCGGCCACTTCTCCCAGAGAAAAGCCTGCGACGGCGTCAGGACCGCTTTTTACAGCCGTAGCTGCGGACGGGCAGGTCTTTACAGCCGTAGCCTCGGATGGGCCGGCCTTTACGGCCGACGGGCCGGACGGGCAAATCAGGGCTGCGGCGGCAGCCGGATCGATCTGCGAAGTCAGCGCCGCCGCCGTGGCCAGCTCAGTGGCGAAAAGGCAGGGCTGCGTGTTCTTTGTTTCTTTCAGTTCCTCATCGGTGCCTTCAAAGCACTGCCGGGATGTACCCGGACGGATACTGTCGCAGATCTCATATACTTTTGCTGCGGCAGGGTATTTATCTGCCAGTTCCCTGCCCATGCCCGGATACTGGTCTCCCTGCCCGGAAAAAACGAATGCTATCTTACCCATTTGCTTGCACTCAGGAGGATAGGCTCGGCTTCCTCCATTACCTCCTTTATGATTTCTGCGGCTGGCTGCTCTTTATTTACCATGGAAGCGATCTGGCCCGAAAGAAAGCAGCCTTTTTCAAAGTCTCCTTCTTGTACCGCCAGCCGCAGGGCGCCTGTGGCCAGCGCTTCCAGCTCGTCGTCCGGCATGCCGCCGTATTCGGCTTTGGAATAATTTCTCGCGAAAGGTGTGCGGAGGCTGCGTACAGGATGGCCCAGCCTCTTGCCGGTCACCATGGTGCACAGATCCCCGGCCTTGAGGATTTTTTCTTTATATGCAGGGTGTATATTGCACTCGGCAGCGCTCAAAAATCTGGTACCCATCTGCACGCCGCAGGCTCCCAGCATAAATGCCGCTGCGGCGCCTCTGCCGTCGGCTATGCCGCCGGCGGCGATCACGGGCAGGCTGGTGGCATCGCATATCTGCGGTACCAGCACCATGGTGGTCAGCTCGCCCACATGACCGCCGCTCTCACCGCCTTCGGCGATGAGAGCAGAGGCGCCCAGGCGGGTCATCAGCTTAGCCATGGCCACTGAAGCCACCACAGGTATCACTTTGATACCAGCTTCCTGCCACATCTTCATGTATCTGGACGGATTACCCGCTCCGGTGGTGACCACTTCAACCCTTTCCTCGGCGGCAACTTCGGCCACCTCATCGGCAAAAGGACTGAGCAGCATGATATTCACCCCGATGGGCTTCTCCGTCATCGCCCTGGCGGCCCGGACCTGCTCCCTCACATGATCAGCGGGAGCGTTCCCGGCCGCTATAATACCAAGGCCGCCGCCGTTGGAAACGGCAGCGGCCAGAGCACCGTCAGCGATCCAGGCCATGCCGCCCTGAAACACCGGATAGCGGATTTTGAGCATGTCACAAATCTCTGACCTTATCATGGCTATTTCCCCTGCTTGCTCTGGATGAATTTGTCCAGATCGTCAACTGTCTCGATCTTTTGATCAAGCTCTATTTCCATTCCGATCTCATCTTCCAGGTTCATGAGGATCTCAACCACATCCAGGGAGTCGATGCCCAGCTCGGTAAACTTGCTTTCCGGTTTGATGGTCGCAATGTCACATCCTGTTCTTTCTGCGATATTCTTGGCTATAGTGTCAAAATACATAATGATTTCCTCCGTAATATCAGTTTGGTGATTTGCGGGGCTTTACCCCGTACCAAGAGCATACATGAAAGATGTTCCGCCGAAAGTCCCGGAAAGTTCCAAAAGCGTTCCAGAATTATGTAGTTTTTCTGAAACTTTGTGAGGGATCGGGGAACGGCCACGGCAGGATGAGGCCCGGCCGGGGCCGGTAAAAGGTGAATATGAGCCTGTTTTTGGCTTTTGCCGGGTTTTGTCCTTTTTTACCATCGCGCCTCCCTATCCCCGCGCCAGCCCGCCGGAGCCAGTCCCGTCGCGGTTGCCAGCCGCTCCGCACTGCCCACCTCCAGTCATCCGCAAAGCCGACGCCTGGGCCTGGACGCCCCGTCATCCCAACCGTCAGATTTTCCTGCGAAAACATATTGCCAATGCCGCCGGAATAGGGTATCATAAGAACAAGCGTTCTAACTTTTGAAAGGGGCAGGACTATGGCGAAAAAAGCAAAGACCGTTTATGTGTGCCAGCAGTGCGGCTACGAGAGCCCTACATGGATGGGGCAGTGTGTGTGCGGAGCATGGAACTCGTTTGTGGAGGAGACTCCGCTCCCAGCGGCTACGGCGGCGGATTCCAGGCGCAGGAGCAGCAGGACTGCGGGACCGGCGCGGCTCAAAGAAGTGGGCACCAGAGAATATAAGAGGATGGATACCGGGATAGGAGAATTTAACCGGGTGCTGGGCGGAGGCCTTGTGCGGGGCTCACTGGTGCTGATCTCCGGAGAGCCGGGCATAGGCAAGTCTACGATCATCATACAGGCCGCCTCCAATATAGCGGGCAGCGGGAATAAGGTCCTCTATGTGTCCGGTGAAGAATCCGACGAACAGATAAAACTCAGGGCAGACAGAGTGTGCGGAAGCCTTTCCGACAATCTTTTCGTGCTGCCGGAGACCAACATGGAAAATGTAGAGACAATATGCGATAACATAAAACCCGACTTTCTGATAATAGATTCTATCCAGACCATGTACAGTGACGAACTGGATTCGGCGCCGGGCAGCGTGTCTCAGGTCAGGACCTGCGGCAACAAGCTGATGAAGATAGGCAAGACCGGAAACATCCCCATACTGATCGTCGCCCATGTGACCAAGAGCGGTGATCTGGCGGGACCAAAGACTGTGGAACATCTGGTGGACTGCGTTCTCAATTTTTCCGGTGAAAGAGATCAGGAACTGAGGATACTCAGGTCTTTCAAGAACAGGTTCGGCACCACCAGCGAGATCGGCGCTTTTATGATGGGGGAATCGGGGCTGGAGGAAGTCAGGGATATTTCCGGCACTTTCCTGGAAAACAATGCAGGCAGCTCGGAAGGCTCGGTGACGGCGGCCATATATGAAGGCAGCCGGCCTGTCATGTTCGAGGTGCAGGCTCTGGTGACACCTGCCAATATCGGGTTTGCCAGAAGGACGGCGGTGGGCGCAGACAACACCAGGCTCAGCATGATCCTGGCGGTGCTTGAAAAAAAGGCAGGGCTGCAGCTGATCAATCAGGATGTGTATGTGAACATAGTAGGCGGCCTCAGGCCGGAGGGCACATCGGTGGACCTGGCAGTGGCGCTGGCTATATACTCGTCATACAAGAGCATTTCTGCGCCTGTCAGGACTCTGGCCATCGGAGAGATCGGGCTTACCGGAGACCTGCGGGCCATAAGGAACACTGACAAGATCTACGGTGAGGCGGCAAGGCTGGGGTACGAGAAAGTCATAATCCCCGCTTCTAACCTGAAAAACATTAAGTCTGTTAGTGCCGGCTGCAAGGCCGTAGGGGTGCGGAACATCAGGGAGGCCATGGCGGCTTTCGGCAGATAAAGACGGCGGGGTACATCGCCGGTTCATATGTGTTGGAATTGTAAAACCTTCGTAAAAGACCGGTCAAGAATTTGATAATTTATTGACAAGGCTTTTCCGCCGGGATAAAATATATCCGCATGATAAAAAATCAAGAAAAGACCGATAATATGCATAAAGGAGGATCATAATATGACAAAGATTTTGACAAGTCCGGGCAAATATGTTCAGGGACCTGGGGAAATGAAAAAACTCGGAGAATACGCCGCAAAATATGGCAAGAAAGCCCTTGCGCTGATAACAGAAAACGGATACAGGAGATCAGGAGCCGATGCAGAGGCTGGATTCAAAGCGTCCGGCACAGATATAGTATTTGACTATTTCAACGGCGAATGCTGCAAAAAAGAGATAGACAGGCTTATCGATGTGATGAAAAAAGAAAAGTGTGACATGGTGATAGGCATAGGAGGAGGAAAGATCCTGGATACTGCCAAGGCCGTGGCTTACTACAACTCAGTACCGGTGCTGATCTGCCCGACCATCGCCTCAACAGACGCACCGTGCAGCGCGCTTTCGGTAATATATACAGAAGACGGCATGTTTGAGGAATACCTTTTCCTGCCGGCAAATCCCAACATGGTGCTGATGGATACCGATATCATTTCCAGATCGCCGGTGAGACTGACCGTATCGGGAATGGGGGATGCCCTTGCAACATATTTCGAGGCAAGAGCGTGCCAGACCAGCGGAGCGGCCACATGCGCCGGAGGCAATGTGACCTCGGCGGCCATGGCCCTGGCAAAACTGTGCTTCGACACACTTATGGAAGAGGGTATCAAAGCCAAGATCGCTCTGGAAGCCGGAGCCTGTACACCTGCCGTGGAAAAGATCATTGAGGCCAACACCCTGCTCAGCGGCATAGGCTTTGAAAGCGGCGGACTTGCGGGAGCTCACGCAATCCACAACGGTTTCACCGTGCTGGAAGAGTGCCACCACATGTACCACGGAGAAAAAGTTGCCTTTGGCACTATAACACAGCTGGTCCTGGAGAATATAGACCTGGACGAACTGTATGAGATAATCGACTGGTGCATCGAACTGGGACTGCCTGTAACACTCAAAGAACTGGGCATCACAAAAGTCACCGATGAAAAACTGATGAAGGTGGCAGAGGCAGCTTGTGCAGAAACCGATACCCTGCACAACATGCCATTTGAGGTAAATCCACAGACCGTATGTGCCGCCATCAAGGCCGCCGACGCTTACGGAAGATATCTGCTGGGCGAATAGGCTTTGCCGGGCGAATAGGCATTGCCGGGCGAATAGGCGCTGCCGTGATGGCAGACTGCCTGCGCAAAAAAATACGATGATATGATAAGACCGCCGCTGGGGCAGGCCTGACCGGACTGCTTTGCGGCGGTTTTTCATTGGGTTTCTTACAGCGCTTTTTACTGCAGCTGCTCTATGGATTCCGGGTCACGGGCTACGCTCTTGCCCCGTTCCCTTTCACGCTTCATGTACGGAAGTTCAAACCAGAAAGTGGTACCTTTCCCAACTTTGCTGTTGACGCCGTAATTGGCATGGTGGAGAGTGAGGATGCCTTTTACAATGGAAAGGCCCAGCCCGCTGCCTTCGGTGGGACGGACATAATTGGTGCTGGTCTTGTAATATCTGTCCCATACATGCGGCAGTTCTTCCTGAGATATGCCCGGACCGTGGTCGGCGACTTCGACTCTGAGCTTTTTGCCCACACGGCGTATGTTTACGATTATCTCCTTATCCTCGCCGCAGTATTTGACAGCATTGTTGACCAGATTGGCGATGACCTGTTTGATCTTGTTTTCATCGCCGTAGGCAAGGCAGTCTTTCGGTGCATGGAAGATAAAGTTGTAGTCTTCCTGTTCGCTCAAGATATCAAATGAGGACAAGATCGTTGCTGTAGCTGTACCCAGGTCAAAGATCCCGCGCTCAAGGACGGTCTTATGGGTCTGCATGGCCGAAATGGTCGCCATGTCGCATACAAGCTGGTTGAGACGTTCTGTCTCGTCTATGATGACCTGCAGATGAGCATTGCGCTTTACAGGATTGTCGCCGGAAAGGTCACGGATCATCTCTGCATATGACCTGACCATGGTTAGAGGTGTCTTGAGGTCATGGGAAACATTGGCAATCAGGTCTTTCATCCTGTTGTCTGCCATACCCAGCTCATAGGCGGCAGAATTCAATGTTTCTGCAAGATTATTTATCTCGGAATAGGATTTTACATCAAATTTTACATCATAATTGCCTTTTCCCATTTCCTTGGCTGTATCAGTCATACTCTTGATAGGTTTAGATATGCGGTTTGCAAAGTATATGGCAAGGGTAAAAGCAAGCACCAGTGTAAGTGCAGTGACATAAAAGAGCTGGTGGCGCAGTATGCTCACTGTCGAGGACACCGGATAAAGGGGTGAAAATATGTAAAGATTGGCCTCGTTTCCATCAGCATCTAAAATCTGGCTGCCGTAGGCAAGCGTCTTGTATTTCTCAAAGCCTGTGGAGATCTTAAAAGAAACCGGAGCGCCGTCCGAAGACAGGAGCAGATCTTTTAATTTGGGTGTTTCTTCAAAATAAAGCGACAGCGGCACACGGCTTTCCTGTTCCGGAGAAAACAGCAGCAGGCCGTTTTGAGACTCCATCATAACATAAAAGTCATTGCTCACCGACAATTCTTGTATATATGCGGTCAGATCCTCGTCACCCAGTTGATAAGCATGGGAAATAGAGGTGACAACTCTTACCACCTCTCGTATTTTCATTTCCTCATAATAATTGTTCATGAAGAATATCTGAAGGAACCATATAAACGCAACAACGCTAAGCCCTATGGCGGCGAAGTATATCCACAGCCTGAACTTGATGCTGCGGGGATCGAATTTAATCTTCGTACTCAAACTTATAACCTACCCCTCTCAAGGTGACGATATAGTCCCTGTAAGGGCCAAGGCTGTTCCTGAGGTTCTTTATATGGGTATCTATGGTCCTGTCATCGCCGAAGAAATCATAGCCCCAGATGTCCGAGAGCAGCTTGTCCCTCGACAAAGCGATATTTTTATTTTCCACAAGATAGAAAAGGAGCTCATATTCTTTAGGTGTCAGATCGACTTTTTTGCCGTCCACAGTAACGACCCTTGCAGGAATGTTGATCTCAAGCCCGCCAAACTTAAGGGTGTTCTGAGGCGTCCCTGAAGAAGAGTGTACTCTGGAAAGGACTGCGTTCACCCTGGCGATCAGTTCTTTCGGGCTGAAAGGCTTGACGATATAGTCATCTATCCCCAGCTCAAAGCCAAAAAGCTTGTCGTATTCCTCACCTCTGGCAGAAAGCATTATGACAGGTATATCCTTGATCTTTTTGATCTCCTTACAGGCAGAAAAACCATCAAGCTTGGGCATCATTATATCCATGATGACAAGGTCATAATCGTTGAGCTTGCAAAGGCCTATTGCGCTCATGCCATCTTCTGCTTCAGTTACTTCGTAACCGCTGAATTCAGCATACTCCCTTATGACTTCGCGGATCTTAGGCTCGTCGTCTACCACAAGTATCTTATACATATCCGTCTCCTCTCGTTTATTTGGAGTTAATGTCCTTTGTTCGTTCACAAATATTTTACCACATATATTTTAGCACAAATATGAGAATAGGCAAAAGGTTTTGTGCCGCATGTCCGAAGGTTTTGTGAGGTTTTTTTGTGCATGGGATGAAATACTTTGAAAGCAGCCATCTTATCTTTGCGTGTGCCTCTGTGGACGGGCATTGTACCGGGCATGCAGCTGGGATGAAAGGACCGCAGGCGGTGGCAGTTCGGCAAGCGGTTGAAGTCCGGAAGGCGGTGGCAGTTCGGCAAGCGGTTGAAGTCCGGAAGGCGGTGGCAGTTCGGAAGGCAGCAACGGGCGCATAAACATACAGTCAATGGTTTTCCACCCCAATATTACATTTTAAGCTTTTCAGGGGGATTCACTCCCCCTGAAAAGCTTTTTCTTAGGAAATCAGGGGGGCATTTTCGGAGCTGGAT